>ERZ856578.1928-NODE-1928-length-36351-cov-8.198627_pt1 | contig 36351 bp, 45 predicted proteins | sample MGYA00514384_ERZ856578 | MGnify/ENA primary metagenome ERZ856578 (study PRJEB29103, sample SAMN06111958) | human gut metagenome | biome: human gut; feature: ankylosing spondylitis patient; material: healthy_person | host: Homo sapiens | place: China:Hangzhou...
CTGGACTTCTTCTCTGCCCTGCCCAAGCTGAAAAAGCGGCTGCAAACCTTACAGGATGTGGGCCTCGGCTATGTGAAGCTGGGCCAGCCCTCCACGGAGCTTTCCGGCGGTGAGGCCCAGCGGGTGAAGCTGGCCACGGAGCTTTCCAAGCAGGCCACCGGCAAGACCATTTATATTTTAGATGAGCCTACTACCGGCCTCCATTCCGACGATGTGCGGAAGCTGCTGGAGGTGCTGCAGCGTTTGGTGGACGCGGGGAACACCGTGGTGGTTATCGAGCACAATCTGGACGTTATCAAGTGCGCTGACCACCTCATCGACCTTGGCCCCGAGGGGGGCGACGGCGGCGGCACCATCGTCGTCACCGGCACCCCGGAGGAGGTGGCGGCCTGCCCCGCCAGCTTCACGGGACAGTACCTGAAAAGAATGCTGAAATAAATTACTCCTATGATAAAAGCGTGAGGTATCTTTTAGATACCTCACGCTTTTTTGTGCCTTATAGAAACAACGGGACTGCTTGGCGTCCATCACCGCAGCTCCTGATCCAAATTTTCAAATAAGGGAGAATGGAAAAATTCACTGATAGAAATATCCAATCCGTCACACAGCTTTTTGAGTGTGCTGATGGTGGTGCTGTGGTTTCGTCCGCTGACAATGTTGTTGACGGTAGATTGTGTGACACCGCTGAGATAGCACAAAGCGTTGACAGAAAGATTGCGTTCCTCACATAGCTCTATAATTCGCAGACGGACTGCTTCTCCGATACTCATGGCGTCACCTCTTTCAAGGAAAACTTATAAAAAATCCACCTTGAAAACTTACCCCATTTGAGTTAATATAACTCAAATGGGGTAAGGAGGAATTTTATGAGCGACAATTTGGACTACAAGGAAGCCTATCTGACCATGATGCGGGCATCGGAACGAGCTGTTCGGGGATTGGAGCTTTTACAGCAGGGAACATCAAAAATCATGCTGGATATCATCAAGGCGCAGCAGGCGGCGGAGGAGTTGCTTTTGAATCAGCCGACTACCCGGCTTCGCAGAATGAGCAGGACGAGGACTGAAAGCAGCTTATTGTAAAGCGGATTGGTCCCGATTTACTTGCATTTCTATGGATTCTATGATATTTTAATACTGCAACCATCAAAAATGCTCAAAGAAAGTTGAGGATCACCTATGTCAAACATTACGAAAACCGCTATGATCACCATCTGCGGCCGGCCTAATGTGGGCAAGTCCAGCCTGACCAACGCCCTGGTGGGGGAGAAGGTAGCTATTGTCTCCAACAAGGCCCAGACCACCCGCAACCGCATTTACGGCATCGTCAACCGGGACGATACCCAGTTCATTCTGCTGGATACGCCGGGCCTCCATAAGCCCAAGTCCGCGTTGGGGGACTACATGGTGAAGGTGGTCACGTCCAGCCTGGCGGACGTGGACTGCGCGCTGCTGCTGGTGGAGCCGATTCCCCATGTGGGCGGCCCGGAAAAGGCGCTGATTCAGCGGGTGAAGGAGGAAAAAATTCCCTGCATCCTCTGCATCAACAAAATCGATACCGTGGAGCCAGTGGAGCTGCTGCCGGTTATCGCCGCCTACAACGAGGAATGGGACGGCTTTGACGCCATCATCCCTATCTCCGCCCACAGCCGCAGCGGCTTGGACGATTTGATGCAGGAGCTTCAAAAATACGCGCAGGAGGGGCCGCAGCTATTTCCGGACGGTGAGAGCACCGACCAGCCGGAGCGGCAGGTCATGGGTGAGCTGCTGCGGGAGAAGCTGCTGCTGTGTCTGGATAAGGAAATTCCCCACGGCACGGCCATTGAGATCACTAAATTTTCCGAGCGGGATTCCGGCGTGGTGGATGTGGACGCCACCATTTACTGCGAAAAGGCCAGCCATAAGGGCATCATCATCGGCAAGCAGGGTGCCATGCTGAAGAAGATCAGCTCTCTGGCCCGGGCCGATATGGAAAAATTCATGGGGACCAAGGTCTTTCTTCAGACTTGGGTAAAGGTCAAGGAAAATTGGCGGGACAATGTGAATTACGTGAGGAGCCTCGGGTATCGGGACGAATAAGGTAAGGGAAGGCCGATGTCAATTTTCCGCGAACGGCAGTGAGCCGCCGCCTTAGCGGCGTACAAGCGCTTTGCATGGCAAAGCCTTGGAGCTGGCGGGCTTTGCCTGACCGCTCAGGTAAAATCAAGGGCTCCCATGAAATAAAATTTCATGGATACAATGGGTGAATGCTATGAGGAACTATGTTTTCACTATTGTGATGAATATTGTCGCGGCGATTGCACTGTTTGGGGCCGGTTCGCAGAAAATGAATAATCTTACCACAAGTATTCCAGCTATTCTCTGTATCATTGCTGCGATTCTTGCCATTATCCAGCTCAAAAGGGGAATGGACAAATGAGGGCAGGTGAGGGCGTATGAAAAGGGAAAAGCTGGGAATTGCCATGACCTGTTTGTGGCTGGCCATGCTCTCCTACGGGTCCTTTCCGTTGGAGCTGTCCGCCGCAGGGCTGGCAATTCCCTGCGTGGCCTTTGCGCTTCTTCTGTTGGCCGGATTTCACATGGAACGCTGGCCGGTATGGAAAGCGGCGCTGCTGAGTTGCCTTGGGAGCGGCATCGGTATGCTGGTCCGCTATTTTGCGGAGTACGGCGAGGCGTGGTGGAACGCAAATTTTACAGCCGAAAATGCGGTGCGGCATTTGCTGTGGATGACGGTCTGCGGCATAGCCATCTGTCAGATTTTTCACTATTTGGCAGCAAAAGAAAGCAAATAGAAAAAACCGGAAAGGGAAATACCCTTTCCAGTTTTTCTATTTGACCGTCAACTGCCGCAGCAGCGGCTCAAAGTCTACGCCTTCGGCTTCACCGGCGCCCTCAGCCACCGAACGGGCCACACAACTGCCGACAAAATCCACTGCCGTGCAGGCGGCTTGGAGCAGGGGCGCGCCGCGAGTCAGCGCACCGGTGAGCACGCTGGCAAACAGGTCGCCGGTGCCGGGGAAATCCTGCGGAACTCTGGCTGTTTGAACGGCCTCCACCTGCCGGGTGTCCCGGTCATAGCACAGGGCACCCACCTGCCCGGGCGCGGCGGTGTAGCCGGTGAGGACAACGGAGCGTTGTCCCTGAAGGCTCAGTGCCCGCACCAACTCCGAGGCATCGGCGGTTTGGGATTCATGGTAGGGAATGTCCAGTAAAATAGCGGCCTCTGTGAGATTTGGCGTGATGACATCGGCCTGCGCCACCAGCTCCCGAAGACCCTGGCGCAGCGCGGGCGTACAGGTTTTGTACGGTGTGCCGTGGTCGCCCATGACCGGGTCCATGACCAGCAGTGTGTCCGGTGCGTGAAAGCGGCGCAGAAAGTCCTCCACAAGATTGATTTGTGGGGCACTGCCGAGAAAGCCGGTATAGATGGCCTGAAAATGGAGCGAAAGCTGCGACCAGTGCGCCGAGATGCGGCGCATTTCGTCCGTGGTGTCTAAAAAGGTAAAGCCGGAGATGCCCGTGTGGGCGGAGAGCAGCGCCGTTGGCAGCGGGCAGCACTGGCAGCCCATGGCGGAGAGCACCGGCAGGGCAATGGTCAGCGAGCAGCGGCCAAAGCAGGACAGGTCATGAATGGCGGCAATACGGGGAGCAGGCATGGCGATTCCTCATTTCTGTTGGATATGACCATTGTAACGCGAAACTTCCTCTTGTTCAAGAGGGAGCGGTGTGCTATAATATTTTGGAAATTGAAAATGCGGGTATGGCGGAATTGGCAGACGCGCAGGATTTAGGTTCCTGTGAAGCAATTCGTGTGGGTTCGACCCCCACTACCCGTACCACGTCGGAGCAAGCTTTGTATCGCTTGCTCCGACTTATTTTATAAGTCAGAGCGCGCTCACACCGCTGCGCCTCCTTTTCACCCCGCAAACGCTTTGCCGGTTTGCGGGGCGAGGAGACGGGGGCCTTGGAATGTGGTCATCTTTTTATTGTTGTCCCTTCGATTTGCGGTCAAGGTATTCTGCGGTGAGTTTGGCGTTTTACACATAGTCGAAAGTATTTCTTTAGCAAAAACAGAAAAATAAATAAAACTCGCAAAATCCTGTAACAAATCACATCGCTCCTGCGTCTTGAAAGTAGAGAGCCAGAACCCACCCATAAAAGAAAAAGAATAAGGAGGCATTTATGATGAAAAAGTACGGGTCATTCGCTGCGGGTATGGTGGCGATGCTTATGGTGGTCTCCACCGTGGGCAGCGTGTCGGCAGCTTCCAGCCGGGTAGAGTACAACAAGGCTGGAATCTCCCTGTTCGGTGAGAATAAAGTCCTCACCGGAGAATCCTACAAGGCCCCCAACGGGCAGGATGTTCCCTCTGTCATTACATACGTCGATGAGACCGGCGGCAAAACCAACTATCTCTCCATCCGCCAGATCTCCGAGCTGCTGGATGCTTCTGTTGGATGGAATGCCGCTACTAACAGTGTAGATATTGCCGCGCCTAATGCTGGGAAAATCGGAGAGGATGTAATCGTGGGATCTGGAAAGGCAGCGGAAAGAGAAAATGTTTTGAAGCCGGAGTATGGAAAGATCGTCGGCGGCATTGAGGAAATCGACCCTTCTGCTGCTGCCGCGATCATCAATAACCCAGACCATCGAACCAGAAACTTTGCTCGTAATATGAAGGTGCAGTTTCTTGATTCTGATTTCCCCGGACTTACGATGAACTGTCTCCCGTATGCTGGCCCTTACGTTGTGTTTGCCGTTACGAATAACGGTCCGCGCACAGTCTATTCCGAGGTTCGGCGTTTTGTGACGATTTCTTCCGGTCAACATGAGGACTTTACAAGTGTTGCCATTCCAGCCGGCGAGACCCTGACCAGAGTGTTCCGCATCTTGGACAACGCGAATCCGCTGCAAACTACGTTGGAATTTGATATCGATGCTCCGGTTGACCTCAGTCCGGCAGAGAATGACATTGTGATTTCTTTGCTTCAGTATGACGAGCAGGACTGACGTGGGCGAGACCCTGACCAGAGCCTTCACCATCGCGGACGGTGCGGAGGAACTGGAAAGCACGCTGGCCTTCGGCGTCTACGCCAAAGGCGTTTCCGGCCTCAGTGACATTACGGTTTCTCTGAAGCAGTATAAGTAAAGAGTTGGGGAAACCACCGCGCAGAGTGCAAGACCTCTGTGCGGTGGGCCTTTCAGACGTTTCCCATTCAAAGGAGAACCACATGAAAAGAAGGAAGAAAAATATCTGCATCAGCATGATTCTTGCGATGCTTCTGCTCTTATCCGCTTGTGCAAATGGAAATGAGACCCCTTCAGAGCCAACACAGTCTGATTCAGAATATCCAGCAGTAACCCCGCCAGAACCGGCTGACGCGCCTCCGGCGAAGGGGACAGTGAAAACATTTCAATACAATGACTTCTCTCTGGAAGTATCTAATATGAAAGAAATCAAGCAAGGGAGCTGCTTTGATGGCATGGAAACCTGTGTGTATGACGTCTATGTTGTATATCCCGGAGCAATGGCAAAGGTTCTGAACGCCGATACATTTATTGATGAGGAAACCAATCTTCCCCATGCAAATTGGGCTTTTTTGACTTCAGATGATGAACGAATTGACATTATGGATGACACGGAGCCGCTGGAAATCACTGAAGATATGCTGGGGGTTTACGATACGGAGTCGAGCATCTATGTGCTTGGATTTGAAATGAATGACGGGGATAGTGAAGGAAATTAGGGCAGGTTATATTACATAATTACAGCAGGTAACTTCACTGGCTAAGAAAGGGAGGTTTACTTTATGAAAAGCAGAGCAATCGGCATTCTGGTCATGGTGGTGATCGCGGCGGCTGCTATCCTTTGCATGGTCGGCTTTAAGGGGCAGTCCAAGGAAGTGTATCTTGGAGATATGCAGGGCGAGACCCTGCCGGACGGAGGCACGCGGTATGACCTCGGCGATGGCGATTTTGTGATAGAACCGGGGAACTGAGGAAGCAGAAAGTCGGGAATCGGCAAGGTGCTTTTCAAATGTTAGAAGGAGATACCAAATGAAAGCAATGAAGAACATCGCGCTTTTTGTGTTGGCGCTGCTGCTTCTGACCGGCTGTCAGGCGAAGCCTGCCGCGGATAATGCGGACAGTGAAGTCGATGCGGTCAGGGAGTGGTTCACAGCAGAGGAGCCGAACTATGACCTTGTCAGTACCGACACGGTCAAGGATGGCGTATATGCGCTGCTGACAACCTTTACGCCGCCCGGCGTGGAGAAGGGTTACACCATGGTCAGGGCGTACATTGTGGCCGCAGAGGGCGAGGGGTACACCATCGAAGCATTAGGGGACGCCTATGGCCCCGGCAGCATCGGCTTTTCTGCAGAGGTGCTGAGCACGGAGGAAGCAACCGTCCTCTTTGGAGATGTTGGCAGTTCGCTCTACGATCCTACCACGGACACGCGCAGGGACGTTACCTTTACGGACGTCGCCGCAAAGCTCGCTGACGGGAGGGAGGTCTCTATCTCCGTTCAAAACAATGCGCCCTATATTCTCATTCTGGACGCGGGAGCCGAGGTTTCCGACGCTGTATTTCGGACGGAGGACGAGGAGCTTCTTTACTCCGCCTGCTATGGGAAACCGGTGACTTATCATTCTGACCTCTATACGGATGATGACATAGAAAATGCTGTGGCGGCCGTAACCGCCTGTTTTGAAACGGAGTTTCAGGGCTGCACTCTGACGGAGCTTCGCTACCCCGGAGATGCGTTGTCCGATCTGTTCACCCAATGGGCGCAGGAATATAACACGGACGAGGCCATTGTTCTGTATTCGTCTTTTGATACGGATGCATCGGGTGGTGATGGCTCGTTAGAGCCAAATACAACGTATGATGACTTTCAGTGGATCTTGGTGCGCGACAACGGCGGAACGTGGGAAGTGAAAACGTATGGCTACGGATAATGCGGAGAATAAACCCGATAAGGAGCGATAACTGCAATAAATAGAAAAGAGTTTCTGACCGATGTGGCACAGCGGTGTCCTGACATGAGAATGGGGATTTGCTACCATGTGACCGAGTGATTTGTGGGACGCACGGCGGCGCTGCTTCAGCCACTGCCCTGCGGATAACGATTGGAACCGGCAGAAAGGCCGCAAAAGTGCGGCTTTTCTGAAAGCAGGTGGTTAGCCGACTCTAACTGCTGCTTACAAAATACGGACCATGCGGCAGGAGAAAAGTGTGATGCTATATTCGGAAAAGCTAAAGTCATTTCAGGCAGCGCATCCATGCGAAACGATCACCGTCTGCGGTGCACAGTGCCGTTATATCCTGAACGGAGAGAATATCGGCAGAACGCTTGTGTTCCTGAATGGCGGTATGAATACACTTGAAATGTGGATGGACTATGTAGAGGGACTGTCCGGTGACTGCCGGGTGCTCCTGTTCGACTATCCGCAGGAGCTGCGTACAAATCAGGAGCTTGTTGCCGGAATGTACGCCTTTTTTCAGAAGCTCGGCATTGAAAATCCCGTTTTTGTGGGTGCGAGTGACGGCGGTATGGTCGCGCAGATCTATGTGCAGAAATATCCGGGAGAAACCGGCGGACTGGTCCTGATCTCGACCGGCGGCATGGACAAAAATACGCTGAAAAGCCTGAAAAGGAAATACTTCCTTGCGCCGCTGATGCTGTGGTATATGAAGCACTGCAACTATGAAAAGCTGAAATCGAAGCTCATAAAGGCTGGTATGAGCCATATCCGAAATGAAAGCGCGGAAGAAATCGCCTATGCACAGGATATGTTTGAAACGATTTTTAAGGATTACAAACAGGAAAAGAATGTACATATCTCGGGACTGCTTGCCGATCTTATGAACCAAAATCCCGTGACTGAGGCTGATTTTGCGGCGCTTGAAGGGAAAATCCTTCTCATCCTGCCAAATCAGGATTTCTTCTCGGGCAGGATGCAGAAGGACCTTATCAAATTGATATTGCAGAGCTGAATGAGGATGAGGAAGGTGTTCCGGGAGCTACCATGCGTATCAGTTTCACAAACCACTCTAAAGAAACACAGTCCGTGTACATCGTTCGGCGGCCTAATGGGAGTCTAACGGATGTAGAACTTTTTTCTAAAGTAAAAATCGCGCCGGAACAGACGGTGACTCGTGCATTCTATCTTGAAAAGGATGAAGGAGATTTTGCAAGAACACTGACTTGGTGTATGGCCGGAGGAACAGTTACCAATGTAGATGTGGTCGTGGATTCCTTCTGGGGCAAATTTGAATAACAAGCCCAAATTGGCGGGGAGGCGTTCGCCTCCCCGCCTTTTGAGAGATTCACAGAACAGTCACCCAAAATTTTTTGAAAACTTTTTGTTTTCATGAGACAGATTCAGTGGTCGGTGCGTTTATAAGATGAAGGGTGCGCTTTTTGGAAAAATGTGTTACCCTATCAAGAGAGAAAGAGAAAATGAGGTGGCTGCCATGCTGACGATTCTGCTGGCCATGCTGGAGGACGAGGAAGACCAGCGAAAATTTTTGAAATTACATACCGCATACGAACAGAAGCTCTACCGCATTGCCCTGAAAATTCTGCGGTCTCACGAACTGGCAGAGGACGCCGTTCAGCAGAGCTGGGTGCAGGTCATCCAGCATTTTGAAAAGGTGAAACAGGTACCGTGGGGAGCTGTGGATGGCTATCTGGTGGTCATTGTGAAGAACGTGTCCATGACCATGCTGCGGAAGGAGAACCACACGGATCCACTGCCGGAGGACTGGGACGCCCCGGCGCCCTCCGCCCCGGAGATGGACGAGACCGGGCGCATCGTGGAGCTGATCCGCTCCATGCCGGAGCGGTACCGGGAGGCTTTGGAGCTGCGGTTCGCGTGGGAGTACAGCAATCAGGAGATCGCCAAGGCGCTGAAGCTCAACACCTCCACCGTGGCCACGCTGGTGGCCCGTGGACGGAAGCTGCTGATCGAAAAATTGCAGACGGAGGGCTATTGCTATGAATGACGCTCTGTTTGACGCGAAGCTAAAGGAGGCCCTGCTGCTGGCGGCCACCATGGATTACGCAGAGGTGCTGTCGGAGCCGGAGGGGACGGAGTCGCCCTGAACGCTGCCTTACCGCCGCCAGCGGAAGAAAATGCTGGCAGACCCGAATAAGTGGTGCAAGGAACACCTAAAGCCGGTATGGAAAAGGGTGGTTCAGCAAGCAGCGTGTTTCTTCTTAATCCTGCTGGTTGGGCTGGGATCGGCTATGGCAATCAGCCCGACTGTGCGAGCTGCGGTAATTAACTTCGTAAAAGAGGTGTTTCAGAATCAAGTGATATATCGGTATACTGGAATCTCTAATGACGAGAAAAAGCCTGAACTACCAGATTTTGAAATTACTAATTTACCGGATAGCTATATTATAGAAGATATACAAGATGCAGCAGGGTTCACAGTTATCTACAATTTACCAAATGCAGAAGATGGTAAGGCTGCGATTGTTTTTTATTATGGATACATGGAAGATGGTTCTATGTTGGTTCTCGATAGTGGAGATGACTCATTTAATGTAACGACTATTAAAAGCGAGTATTTTTCGGGTGAACTGTACGAATATGTCGATTATCCAGATGATGCAAAGACTTTTGTATGGCAGGACAATGACAGAAACGTCATGTTTCATATAACTGCTCATGGCACACCTGAACAGCTATTATCATATGCGGAACATATAAAAGAAATATCAAAATAATTACATTTCTGTATTCCAACGGTATTGCCGCTCCTCACCTTGCGGGTGGAGCCGCTTCGGAACCTGTCACGGTCAACGGCTGTTCCGGTATGTATTACGCCGCTGCGGGCTCTCTGGACGAATATTCCGGCTATACCAAGAGAATGACAGAGGATGAGGCAGGGAATGAGATTGTTGCCGTTTCCTATAAGCCCCGCAACAAGGCCCCCCTTACATGGACCAACGCCGAGGGCGTGACCTTCACCATCTTCGGTGCCTTTGAAAAGGATGTGCTTCTGAAAATGGCGGAGAGCATTACACCAAGAGCTTTTTTAACGGAGGGTGATGGAACATGAGACGATTTTTTATGGTTTGCCGTTTGGGAAGTTTTTTGCTGGGCCTGTTTATTCTGCTGTCACTTCTGACCGGAGGAGCAAAGGTGGCACAAATAGCGGCTGCGGACACGCTGCTGGTGCCGGAGCAGTGGACCTACGACGGCCGCTTCCGGGACATGAGCGGATTGCGGTGCGCCGACGCGGTGAAGACCAGCTTTGATACCGGGCTGCTGGAGGGGCGGCAGGCTGACCGGTTTGATGCCGTCAGTGAACTGACCAACGCCCAAATTCTGGTGATTTCCGCCCGGCTGTATGGCCGGCTCACCGGAGGCAGCGGCCTTGCGGCTCCAGCGGTGGGGGAGGCGTGGTATCAGTCTGCCTTGACGCTGCTCTCCGGCCTGTCCACCGACACGGCTCAGTCCGCCATGAGCCGCAGCGTTTTGCAGGCTTGGAGATACAGTGAGGGGACGGATTAGCCCCAGCAGCCGTGTACGCGGAGCGACTTTGCGGCGCTGCTGCTGTTGGTGCTGGACAATGCCCATGTCACCCTGCCGGAGATCAACACGCTGGAGCGGGATGTACCGGACCTGACTGCCGGCAGCGTGGTGTATGAGCTGTATCTCTCCGGCGTTTTGAACGGCGTGGACGAGTACGGCACCTTTGACGGTCAGCACACCGTGACCCGTGGTCAGGCGGCGGCTATGCTGGCCCGGCTGGTGGATCCCGCCCAGCGGCTGAAGCTGTCCTTCCAATCCTTCAGCCAGTGCCGGGATATTCTGGGCGTTGACCCAGCGGCGGTCTTGCTTATGGTGGATGGTGCGGACTTCACGGCGGAGGACTGCTCCGAAGCACTGTATCAAGGGCTGCGGAAACAGTAAAACCACTTGCTTACGAACGGGAATCAGGATATTCCCGCCGCATTGACTTATCTTGAAAAGACAGTCAAGCTGTACGCGGCGCGGGAGGCGTTGGCGGTCTCCTTGAACCTTACGGTCACGGATGCGGAGGTGGACCAACGGGGACCGTTCCGGGATGGCTATCAGGGACAGACCACAAAGAGTCTTCGCATGGAGGCCCGGCAGACGATTTTGACGGAGAAGCTGCTGGCTTATTTTGAGGCGCAGTATGGCAAAGAAGTTGCGTAATCCTGGTATGGGTGCGGTCTCCGTTGGTCAGGAGCGGCTGGACGCTGCGCTGGACAAGCTCTGCGCGGCTATGACGGTTCAGCGGAGCGAGACATTGAAGAACCTCGATTTGCAGGCGGTTCAGACCCGGCTGGTGAAAGCCCCCGGCTCTGTTGGTACAGACTTATGACCCGTACCGGTAATTTTTAAGACAAAACCGTTTCCTGCGCTGTCTGCTGGGCAGACAGGCGGGAAGCGGTTTTGCTTCCCCTAATGCAGAGAGGATAAATGCAGCGCAGGCGCTGCCCCTGTGCTGCAGAAAAACGCTGTCGAATTTATTCGGCGGCGTTCCTTTCTTCGGTAAAGCAAGCATACGGTGTGATGGTTATGCGGTAAGCGCAATGAGAAAGAGCAAAAATACGAGCAAAGGGATAGGCTGAAAAGGCCGAGGCGATAAGTATTTTACTTATCGCCTCGGCCTCATTCTGCGCGGGGATTATGCGAACTTGGAATAATAAGTAATGCAAATCAAATCATCGGAACCGGAAGGACCGTAACTTGCAGACGCAGGCAGCAATGCTCCGTGAAGAAATCGAAGAAGCAGAAGGCAAAAGTGCCAATGTTGACAGGTTCCTGTCCGTTGTCCGCCAGTACACCGATATCCCAGAGCAGACACCCCCGTATCCTGCATGAGTTCGTTGAGAAGATCGTCATTCACGCAGCGACCGATCCCCATAGCAAAATCAACCGCAGGCAAGAGGTTGATATCTACTACAAAGGTATCGGGATTTTGAAAATGGCCAAAGTATTTGATAGCAGGCAAAAATGAAAGAAATGGCATAGCCGAAGCTATACCGTTTCTCTCTCGCCTTAGAATGTTTTCTTAACTGGACACACCTAATGGATGTCCTCTTTTTATTGGTACGGGCCGTGGGAGTTGAACCCGCGCGAATTGCTGCACAGGAACTTAAAGGTGATGTCACCTTAGTAAAGGCTTTTATGATTTGATATGATGATGAATAAAACGATCCTGCCCATTGCCGTTCAGAACCAGTTTCCGACAATTCTGAAACAGTAGGTGTTAGCGGCCTTTCTAATATATAAAATTCGCGCGCAAATTCTGACTTTTGTGTGTGAATTTTTATTGTGCTTATTTATGATCTATGCTAAAATAAAAATCGAGTACAGATAATAAATATTTGTGTGCGAATTTAAAAAATAGAAGTCGGTGATTGCATGAATAACCGAGAACTGGCAAAAGCGATTATTATGAGCAGGAGCGGCGTTGCTAAGTCTGCTGATTTTGTCGCAGCCGGAATCCGTGCAGTTGATGTTGTGAATATGTGCATCGCCGGTTATCTCGAGCGAGTACGCCACGGCTATTACAGCCTTGCCGGGGAAGATATTGTTTCTGAGGAACAGCTTCTCGCAACGCTTGTTCCGCAGGGAATTGTGTGTGTTGAGTCTGCCCTTTTCTACTATGGATACAGTAACTTCGCACCACGCAAATGGTCCATTGCAGTGCCACGTACTATATCCAGAGCAAAACTTGAGGTGGATGCGCTTGTCCTGCGGCCTTACTATGTACAGGACAATCTGTATGAACTGGGTAAAACCACAGGGAGTTTTCAGGGTGTTGATTTGCCTGTTTATGACCGGGAAAGAACCATTTGTGACTGCTTCAAATACCGTTCCCGGTTGGACAACGAAATGTTCTCCAAAGCCCTGAATGCCTATGCAAACGATACAAAGAAGAATCTGAGCAACCTTTCTGCGTATGCCAGAAAGCTGCGAGTTTATAAAAAAGTGACCGAACTGATGGAGGTGCTGCTCAATGGCTGATGCTGCTGCAGCTGTACTGGCGAGGTTGAAAAACAAAGCAAACGAAAGCGGCAGAACTTATCAGCTCTGTTTGCAACTCTTTTGCCAGGAGGAATTCCTGCGGCGGTTAGAAAAGTCCAAATATGTTGACAATCTTGTGCTTAAGGGTGGCTTGTTCATCTATGCCATTACTGATTTTGACAGTCGTGTGACGATGGATGTAGACTTTCTCCTCTGGAAAGTGCCAAACACACCGGAGCAATTGAAAACTGTATTGGAAGAAATTATTACCGTTCCTGCCGGAAATGATTTTGTGACTTATGAGATCAAAGGCATTGCGCCGATTGCTGTGACGAAAAAATACGCGGGAATCGGCGCATCCCTCGTGGCTCGAATCAAGAACATAAGAACACCGCTCAACATTGATTTTAGTGTGGGCGATATGATCGTTCCAAAACAGGAAAAGAGAAAAATCCCTACCCAGCTTGAAGATTTCACCGCGCCGATGATAAATACGTACTCTCTGGAAACGACCGTCGCAGAAAAAATCGATGCAATTCTCAATCTGATGGAATTCTCCAGTAGAATGAAGGATTATTACGATATTTACTATCTGGCAAATAAATTTGACTTTGACGGCGCTTTGCTGGCTGAAGCCATGAAAAAGACATTTGCCAACCGCAATCACAGCTTTACCGTGGAACAATTTGAACAGGTGATGGCCTTCGACGGCGATGAAGCGATGCGGAAAAAGTGGAAAGCATTCTGCCGCAAAACCGATATAAAAACCGATGATTACAGCACGGTGCTTAAAGCAATCAGATCATTGCTTTCTGAGCCGTTTGCCGCAGCGGTGGAAGGCAGAAACTATGTGAAACGCTGGTCGGGGTCAGAAAACAAATGGAGCTGACACCGAAAAGATAAAGAAAGGTATATTCCAATGGCCAAGAAAAAAGTGGAAGAAAAAATCAATTTGGACTCTATCCTGTTCAAATGCCGCGACATTCTGCGCAAGGCACGCAACTCTGGTTCGTTTTTTGAAAAACGAGATATGATGCTCACGCTGGTGTTTTTGCGCTTTATTGGTGAAAAATTTGAAGACGGCGTAGAAAACTTACGGAAAAACCTGATCAGGGAGGGACTTGACCCTGATGATGAAGCAATCAAAGCCGCGTTTTTAGATGACCCCACCTTTACGGACGGCACATATAACCTGCCCATGGATGCCCGTTGGTCAACGATCATTGAGACGCCTGCGCCCAAGCTGAATGTCGCCCTTGATACTGCCCTGCACAGCATTGCTGCCAGCAGCAAACAGTTGAAGGGGTGTTTTGTGGAGGGCACGTTTACCACACGTAATCTTGCCCCCAACGATATCAAACAGGTGGTCGATGAAGTCAACAAGATCAGCCACAAGGCCTTCGGCGAAGAGAAAGATCTGATCGGTCGTGTTTATGAATACTTCCTCAAAGAATTTGCTGTCAACGCCACGAAAGAGGAGGGCGAATTCTATACACCGCATGATGTCGTGCAATTGATTGCGACGATGGTTGAGCCGTTTGACGGTACACTCTATGACCCCTGCTGTGGCTCTGGCGGTATGTTTGTCCAGAGTACCGACCTCATCCGGGAAAAGCGCGGTGATATCAGAAGGATCAATGTCTATGGTCAGGAAAAGGAAGCCGCAACCTACCGCCTGGCAAAGATGAACCTTGCCTTGCGCGGCATCAGCCATAATCTCGGCGGGGAAAGCGACTCTACTTTTACGCATGATCTGCATAAAGGCCTTTACTTTGACTACATCATGGCCAATCCGCCCTTCAATCTGAAAGGGTGGTATGACGATAATCAGAAAAACGATTCCCGCTGGGCGGATTATCAGACGCCGCCTGAGAGCAACGCCAACTACGCATGGATTCTCCACATACTTTCCCATTTGAAAGCACTCAAGGGCGTTGCTGGATTTTTGCTGTCCAATGGCGCTTTAGGCGACAGCGATACGCTTGAGATCCGAAAAAAGCTGATTCAGAATGATAAGGTCGAAGCCATTATCATTCTTCCCCGTGAGCTTTTTATCACCACGGATATCAGCGTCACACTCTGGATTCTGAATCAGAACAAAAAGGGCGGGGAGTATCACGGCAGAATACTGCGCAACCGCGAAAAAGAACTCCTGTTTATGGATCTGCGTACCTGGACAGAAAATCCCGTAAAGAACGAAAGCAAAAAGAAAGTTCTTTTAAGCAGCGAACAGATTCAAAAAGCTGCCGACATTTATCATACATGGCAGTCCGAAGGAACCGACGGTGCAAATTATGCTGTGCCGGAGCTTTACCGCAGTGTTAAAACGGATGAGATTGAAAAAAAGAGCTGGAGTCTTGTTCCCAGCAAGTATATCGAGTTCATTGACCATGATTTGGAAATCGACTATGCTGCTGAAATGAGCCGAGTTCAAAAAGAGATGCGGGAAGTGCTGGCGCAGGAAATGAAGTCCCAAAAGATGCTTGAGGATGCCTTCAGGGGGATTGGATATGGGATTGAGTAAGTTCCGGATTGGTCAACTGGTTGAGCAAACCACTGAAATTAATACAGACTATCTATTTGGTGCGGATGATGTTAGAGGAATGACAATCACCAAGCAAATTATCCCCACGAAAGCGGACGTATCAGTTGCTGATCTAAGTAAGTTTTTGGTGATTCATCCAAAAGAATTTGTGTTTAATCCACGAACTCACGGAAAGCATATAGGCTTTGGATATAACAATACAGATGTTAGTTTTATTATATCATGGAATAACATCGGCTTTAGAATTAGGCCGGAAATGGAATTGACTGTTTCTGCGGAATATCTTTTTCTCCATTTTAATCGAGATGAGTGGGATCGTGAGGCGTGCTATCGCTCTTGGGGGAGTTCCACAGAGGTGTTTTCGTGGGATGCATTGTGTGAAATGGAGCTGACGCTTCCCAATCTGCCGACGCAGCAAAAATACGTCGATATCTATAATGCAATGGTCGCCAATCAACAGGCATATGAGCGCGGCTTGGAGGATTTGAAGCTCACTTGTGATGCATATGTTGAGAATTTACGGAGAAGAATCCCATGTGAGAGGATAGGGAGATATATAACTGAATGTAATGCAAAAAATGATATCGGCTTAACGCTGGATTTCGTTAGAGGGATATCCACAGACAAAGAGTTTATTGATACAAAGGCAAATATGGACGGGGTTTCGCTCAGCAACTATAAAATTGTAAGCCCCAATGAAATTGCATTTATTTCCGATACATCGCGCCGCGGTGATAAGATATCTCTTGCAATAAATTCATCAAAAGAAACATACCTGGTTTCTTCGATTTCTACCGTGTTCAGAACCAATAGCGAACATTTAATCCCCCAGTACCTGTTTTTGTTCTTTTTGAGGTCTGAATTTAATAGATATTCACGCTTTCATTCCTGGGGATCTGCAAGAGAAACATTTGATTGGGACACGATGTGTGACGTGCAGATTCCTATCCCGGATATTGAGATACAAAAAGCCATTGCCGAAGTGTATACCGTATATAACAAACGTAAAAAGATAAACGAACAGTTAAAAGCACAAATCAAGGATATCTGCCCGATTTTAATTCGTGGCTCACTTGAGGATGGAGGTGAAACCAATGACGAAACTGCATAACTATAATGGTCGCTACTGCGAAACGGAATATGAAAACGCATTTCTTTCCTTTTTAGAGGAAGCGGGATGGAACTATCTGCCCGGGAGTAGTCTCCCGCGCACTTCCATGCGGGACGTGTTATACATCGATGACATGGAGTACTTTCTGAACAAGACTAACCCGGATCTGACCGCTGATGAAATTCAGCAGATTATGGATACCGTGCGCCTTGCAGGTGCGGAAAGTGATTTTGCGACGCTCCATAAAGTCTATGGTTGGATGGTGAACGGGATTCAGTTCACACCGCAGTCAGGCCTTCCTATAATGGTCAATTTGATTGATTTTGAAAATCCGGAGAAAAATGTATTCCGTGCGGTCAATCAGTTCATTGTTGAATATACCAATAACGGGCAGACGGAGAATCGCCGACCGGACATCCTTCTGTTTGTCAACGGAATTCCCCTGTGTATTGTTGAATTGAAAAACCCGGCAGATGGCAATGCGACGATTTATGGTGCATGGGAACAGATTAACCTCCGCTATTGGCGCGATATTCCGCATCTGTTGCATTATTGCCCGCTGGCCTGCATTTCCGATGGCGTGAAAACGCGGCTTGGCACCGTTCGTACACCCTATGAACACTTCTATGCATGGCGTCGTGTGAACGACGGCGATAAGGTCTCTCCCTTGCCATTTGACGAGGTACAAACCATGATAAAGGGTGTGTACAGCCCAAAGCGGTTTCTTGAGATTTTTCGTGATTACATTTACTTCCAGGACAGCGAGTATGACAGTGAGGAACGGGAGATCGTCTGCCGGTACCCGCAATTTTTTGCCACTCGTTTGCTGAAACAGAGTATCATTAAATCTGTTGTAGAAAAGAGTGGCAAGGGCGGCACCTATTTCGGTGCTACAGGCTGCGGAAAGACTTATACGATGGCGTTTCTTGCCCGCCAGCTCGCTCTGCGCTGTGCCGATATAAAAGAGATTGGCTCTCCTACCATCGTTATGATTGTTGACCGTGACGAACTCCAAAAGCAGGGCGCGCAGCTTTTTACCAAGAGTAAAGAGTTTTTGAACCTTGGAGAGGTATGGGTTGTCCCAAGCCGCAATGCCCTGCGTCAGGAACTCAGCATAAGGAAAAGCGGGGGTTTTTATATCTGTACGATCCAGAAATTCTGTGACCGGGAAGATGATAAAATCGGACTGATTAACAGCCGTGCTAATATTATCTGTTTCTCTGACGAGGCGCACAGAACGCAGATTGAACGTGCGAACCGGATCAGGTTTAGTAAGGATACAGATGAAAATATGAAGGCCATGGTGTCCAAGCCGTATGCAAAGGTTTTAAAAGAAGCGTTTCCACAGGCAACTTTCGTCGGCTTTACGGGTACACCCATCGACCAGACCTACCAGACCTTCGGCGCTGAAATTGACCGTTATACGATGGATCAGGCTGTGGCCGATGGCCTTACTGTGCCCATCAAATATCATCCTCGCATCGCCAAAGTCCTGCTTGATCAGAAAAAGGTCAAGCAAATAGAAGATTACTACCAGAAGTGCTTTGACGATGGCGCAACGGCAGAGGATATTGAGACCAGTAAAAAGGCCATGAGCTCCATGGAGATCATTCTGGGTGAGCCTTCCCGTTTGGAGCACCTTGCTGTTGATATTCATGAACACTATGTCTCCGCCTGCGCCAACGACCCGGATAGAGTGCAGAAAGCGATGATCGTATGTTCCAACAGAAAAATCGCCTATGACCTGCTGCTAAAGTTCAAGGAACACTATCCGGAATGGTTTGAGGAAAAGAAGGTGCCTGATGACATCTTTGCTTCAGAAGAAGATCTGCGCGAGCTGAAACCGATGCCATTTATTGCGATGGTGGCAAGCGTTGGCAGTAACGACGCGGCAGATATGTACAATTATCTCGGCGGCGCTGCAAATAGCAAACGCTCCGAGGAATTGGACGCTGCGTTCAAACAGGATAAGTCCAATTTCCGTATTGCCATAGTCGTTGATATGTGGATCACAGGCTTTGATGTCCCCTCTCTGACTTATATGTATAATGATAAGCCGCTGGAAAGACATCTGCTGATTCAGACCATCAGCCGGGTCAATAGAAAATATCCCGGCAAAGATTATGGCTTTATTATCGACTATATCGGGATCCGCGATAATATGCGCAAGGCTCTGAAAATCTACGGTGGTGATAACTCTATTGCACCTACGGCAGACGATGTGCAGCAGGCTGCCGACGTATTCAGGGAGGAACTTTCGATTTTGAAGGATCTTTTTTCGGGGTATGATTTGGCTCCGTTCCTTGATCCGGCTGAAGATCCTGCCTTGCGGTACAAACTTTTAGCGAAAGCCTCCGAGTATGTTTTTGCTTCCGCACAGGAACTGCAAACAGAAACTAACGGTGGCAAAGGTGTTAGCAGAGTCTTATTCAAGACGTATTTCCTGAAAACCGTCAAAAGAATGCGGGCGGCGTATGATATTTGTCAGCCATTCGGTGAGATAGGCAAAGAAGAATCTGCCCTCGCTCAGTGCTTCATGGCCATTGCGGGATTTGTGCGTAAGATGAACGGAACCGATACCGAAGTGGATACTGATATCATGAACCGCCGTGTGGCGAAGATGGTTGAAGAAGCACTTAGGTACAATGCACCTGAAAGCGTTCTGGAGGATGGAGAACCCGAGGATATTTTCAGCCCTGAATATTATGAGAAGCTGTCTGATGTGAAAATGCCTGCATCCAAGCTGGAACTGCTGGTAAAAATGCTTCGCAAGCAGATCAGGGAATATGGCAAAACAAATCAGATGGCCGCGAAGAAGTATCAGGAAATGCTTGAGGAGACCATCCAGCATTATCATGAGCGCAGGAAGCATCTTGCTACGGAGGAAGCTGGCGAAGCCCAAGAGCAAACTTCCGAGGAAATCATCAGAAATGCCACGGAACAAGCCTTGCGCATTCTGCATGAAATGAATGAGGACCACGAAAGCTTCCGGAAGATTGGTCTTACTTTTGAAGAGAAGGCATTCTATGATATTTTGATGACACTGCGCAACGAGTACAATTTTGAGTGCGGCAAAGACAAAATCGTCGACGGTGTTTCTGTCAATGAGAAGTGCAGATCTTTGGCGAAAAAGATCAAAAAAATCATTGATACAAAATCCTCGTTTGCAGACTGGCTCAACAATCAGAATGTCCGCGACCAGCTTAAATTTGATATCAAAGTTTGCCTGATAAAGAATGGGTATCCTCCGCAGTACAGCCCAGAGGTTTTCCGAAAAGTTATGGAGCAGGTTGAGAACTTTGCGGAGCATAATGTCTAAAGGAAAAGGTAAGGAGGCTAATTATATATACTTATCCTCCAATGATGTGATACTGCCGCAGAAGGTGACAGCCGCTAAGACCACCCACGATGATAAGCAGCTGGAGAGGCTCATGGAAACCATCAAAACCGATGAGTACTGACATGACTTCTTATAGTTGGAGATTACCACCGGCCTGTGACGGGGGGAACTGTGCGGACTCATGTACAGACTTTAACACAGGAAAGAGAAAGCCGGCCGTCCACAGGACGCTCCACAACAAGGCGGGCGGTGGCTACAAAGAATAGACGATATGGCACTTCGGACTGCTGTGATAGTATTTCCGTAAGAGGTGACAAATATGGCATTTGATTACAAACCTTGGTGAAATTGCTAATAGACAAGGAAATGACAAAAAATCAGCTGATGAAAGCTACAAACATATCTAAATCTACTATGGATAAAATGGGCAGAGGTGAACAGGTATCATTAAAAATCCTTGATAGAATATGCTTGTCAAAGTAATCCATACAATCTCTAAGATTGTTAACTTGATCCCAAACCCTATCAACTGCATTATTAACAGCGTCGGGATATCTCTCATTATACCATTCTTTCCAGCCAGAAAGAGAGGCCTCGCCTGGTGAAGACAGATACTCGGGAAGTAGTTCCGATAACTGACCAACATTTCTTGGCCTTGTACCACCTGCATTCTGGTTTGCGAGATTAATCACTTGGGTCGTGTATTTTGGATACTCAGAAATCTCCGTGTCATTACATTTTGAAATATATTCATTTGAGATTTTGGACTTGGGCATATTGGATCCCCCTAACCTTATAATAGTTTATATATTATAGGGATAAAAAGAGAATTCGTCAAATACAAGGCTCTACCTGTCGAAGCTGAGGTTTCTATTATGCCCCTAATGAATAAATCTACATTAGGGCTGGCTAACCAAGCGGTAACAACAATTAACTTAAAAGGGAGTTTGAAAATAAGTACCCGCTTGTAGCTATGGGCTGGACACGGAGCGACTGCTATGCCTATAACAGGAAGTATGGGGGATTGAAACGAAGGCGTCATGCTGCGTATTTTGCCCATTCCACACCGGTTATTTTTGCCGGTATATTCAGAAGAATGAACCAGCCTGTTATGCTTGTGCCTGTCAGGTAGACGAACTAATAGAGCAATATCAAGCACGTCCACCGCTGAAAAGCCAACTGTTCATTTCCAAAACACACAAGAGGATGCGGAATCTATCTGACGCAGACTGTGGCGATAACAGCTTTCTGCTCATCACAGCTATGTGGTGAACACCTGCACCTTGAGAAGTGAATGACCGTCCAAATCGGATATGGTTTTCGGTGAAGCAGTGCATTTGCGTGCCAAGAAAATCAAAACGCCGCTGAAAGTTGTGCAGGGGTAGGAACGGGTTCGGAGAAAACGGCATTTTATACCAAGGCCATGTCTGCATGAGGATATGGCCCTGCCATTTTATAAAATATACGGAGGAATGAAGCGTGGAGCAGAAGCAGACTGTATTTCCACAGAGCCCGCGGCAGACGCAGACGATCTATGTGGATGGATGCAAGGTTACAGTTCGATATGCCGGCAAGGAGAATCCTGCCGCAGTTCGTGAGATCAAGGATATTCTTCTTTCAAACGTCTCTAAAAAGTCATAAAATTTGTGTTTTCTACGTGGATATGAGATAATGATGGTATAGATATGCACCTTGAAAATTGAAACGAGGCCATATACACCATTCCCCATATCGGAAGAAAACAGGAGTGATGTATATGTTAGAAGAATTGATAACAACAGCGCAGCGTGTTTATTGCCTTTATCGTGTATCAACGCTTGGACAAGTCGAAAAAGATGACATTCCCATGCAAAAGGAAGCGTGCCGGGAGTTCGTCGGGCAGCATCCTGGTTGGGAAATCATCAAGGAATTTTCGGAAAAAGGCGTTTCCGGGTTTAAGGTCTCGGCCAAAGACCGGGATGCCGTTCAAGAAATCCAGCGAGATGCTTTGTAAAATAAGTTTGATATTCTGTTGGTGTTCATGTTTGACCGTTTGGGCCGCAGAGAGGACGAAACGCCGTTCGTTGTGGAGTGGTTTGTCAAAAACGGCATCGAGGTGTGGAGTGCCAAGGAAGGACAGCAGCGGTTTGATACCCATGTGGACAAGCTGCTGAACTACATCCGTTACTGGCAGGCGTCCGGCGAAAGCATCAAAACCTCTGTCCGCACCAAGACCCGAATGGAGCAGCTGACGCAGGAAGGTCATTTTACCGGCGGCTGTATTCCGTTTGGTTATCGTCTGGAACATAAGGGACGCACCAATAAGCGAAATCAGGATGTGGGTGATCTTGTGATCGACCCAGACGAAGCAGAAATCGTAAAACTGATTTTTCAGAAATATCTCTGCGAAGGATATGGAGCGCAGCGCCTTTGCCGGTATCTTGCCGAACAGGGGATTACAAACCGAAAAGGACGCAACATACCGACTACTTCAATCAACCGCATCATTAAGAACCCCATTTACACCGGGGTCATCCGAAATGGAGACAGCCAATCAGAGGTGCTGCCAGAGCTTCAAATTATCGACGCAGAAACTTATGAACGGGCACAGCAGATGATGGAAAAACGGGTGACCTGACATAATGATGTGCCGCTCAATACAAAGGGACGGTCTTTGCTGGTGGGGAATATCTATTGCGGTCACTGTGGAGGCCGTCTGACGCTGACTACCAGCGGGCGAAAGCGTGTCCGAAAGGACGGGACTGTTATACGCGAGACCGGAGCAAGGTATCAATGCCATTACAATATTCGGCATCCAGGCGAATGTGACGGGCAAACCGGGTACGGCGTTGAAAAGCTGGATAAGCTGGTGGATCAAATCATTCGTATCCAGCTGGGACGAATCCGGAGCGCACCCTCGCAGGAATTGATAGCGAAACAGCAGGCTAAGGAAGTAGACCTCGCAAAGTCCAAGCTGAACCTGCTGAACGAGCAATATCGGCAGAAGCAGCGGGAATATCAAGACCTGCGGGCAGAGACCATCAAGGTCATTCAAGGCGCCAGCCGTTTGAATGCGGATTTGCTTAATAGTCTTGTTGCGGAAACCTCTGAACAGATCAAACAATTAAGCTGGCAGATTCAGACAGCCACAGCAGAACTTGAAGAAACTGTCCAGAGTGCCAGTCAGGTGCTGCGGGAGTATGACCAGCTGATGGGCTGGGCTGAAATGTACGATAACTGCACCTTTGAAGCCAAGAAAATGATCGTGGCCCAGTTTGTAAAAGCAGTCCATGTGCGGCGAGATTATGAGATCGACATAGAGTTCAATGTGTCATTTGAGGAATTTCAAGCTCTGTATCTGGAGGGGAGCCAGATCAAGCAAAAAGGCCGGGAGCAGATACGCTCCTGACCCATTGAAACGAAAACAAGACAAGCGATATAATCGCTTGCCTTGTTCATGGTGGACTCGAAGGGATTCGAACCCTCGACCTCTCGGATGCGAACCGAACGCTCTCCCAACTGAGCTACGAGCCCAAACAGCTATATTATTATAACATATTTCTGCGGCTTGTAAAGTACCTTTTTGAAAAAAACGAAATTTTGAAAAACAGGCCCGGAAGCTCCGGGCCTGTTTTGGTCATGTGTAGGAATGCTCTACCTGCACCACGGCGGTATAGCGGCTGTCCAGTGAGCGGACCAGCGAGCGTACCTGCCGGGCCATTTCGTCATCGGCAATGCGGAAGCCGGGAGGCGTTACCACATCGAAAATCAAATTCGTATGGGTGGAGCCGGGGACGATTCGAAAATCGTGAATGCTGACCGAGGCGTCGATGCACTTCACCAGCGTCTCCACCTGTGCGCGGAGGGCAGCGGTGCGGCTGTCATCGGCGGCGATGGGGTCCATGTGAATCACTGCCTCACAGCCCAGCTTTTTATGAAGCTCATGCTCGATGTTGTCAATGACATCGTGCAGCTCCATGACGCTGCCGGAGGCCGGGACCTCCGCGTGGAGGGAGATCATCACCCGGCCGGGGCCGTAGTCATGCACCACCAGATCGTGTATCCCGCAGATTTCCTTGTGGGCCATCACCAGATCCTGAATTTCCCGAACGAACTCCGGCGTCGGCGGTACGCCCAGCAGGGGATCGATGGTAGCCTTGGCGGCGTCGATACCGCCTTTCAGGATGAGAACCGCCACTACGGCGCCGACCCAGCCATCCACGGCCAGCCCTGTGAAGCGGCTCGCCAGCGCGGCGGCCAGCACGGCGGCGGTAGAGATGCTGTCGCTGACGGAATCCGCTGCTACGGCCAGCAGCGCCGGGGCGTCCAGCCGCTTGCCGACTGCGCGGTTATAAAAGGCCATATAGAGCTTTACGCACACGGAAACCGCCAGAATCCCCAGCACCAGAGCGCTGAAGGCCACCGGCTCCGGGTGCAGGATTTTGCCGATAGACTCCTTGCCAAGCTCCACGCCCATGAGCAGAATCAGCATGGACACCGCAAGGCCCGAAAGGTATTCCGCCCGCCCGTGGCCGAAGGGATGGCCGGGGTCCGGCGTTTTGGCGGCGATTTTGAAGCCCAGCAGCGTAATGATGGAGGAGCCGGCGTCCGAGAGGTTATTGAAGGCGTCCGCTGTGATGGCGATGGAGCCGGACAGCGTGCCTGCCAGCAGCTTACCGGCGAACAGAAGCAGATTCAAGGCGATTCCCACCGCCCCGCAGAGAATGCCGTAGGCTGTCCGCAACTGGGTGGGAGTGCGGCCCTCCGGCTTGCAGAAAATTTTCGCAAGAAGCGAGATCATATCAATCGCTTCCTTTCTGTTATAAAGTATAGGCCGCTTTTGCGGCCCATGCGGTTGACTTATTTCTTTCCCGGGATGACCAGCTTCATGTGGCAGCAGAGGTCATCAAGGTCCCGGTCTGTGGCGGCGCTGAGCCGCAGCCGTGCGCCGCAGTCACGGCACGTAAGCTCCACGGCGTCCCGGCGGATTTCCATGGAATAGCTGTGGCTGCCGCAACCGCAGGTGATGCCATTGGGCCGGGCGGCAATATCCCGGAGCTCCGAGAGAAATTCGTACATGATGACATTATCGGTGAAGGCCTCTGTCTCGCCGCTGCCGGACTGGGCCTTTTCCTTGGAGATGGCGATCTCTGCCTCCCGCAGATGATGGTCCACAATGCCCTCATCTCCCACAAAGCAGCAGAACTGCCGGCTCTCCGGGCAGCTCAGAGCCGTGGCCCCCTCCCGGATGCGCTCCGGCGGACAAACCGCCTCGTGAATTTTACCGCAGACGCCGCAGGGCACCAGCAGGCGGTAGCGCTGCCCGTCAAAGCTCGTATGGAGTACGCTGCCGCCGCAGGAGCAGGCAATTTCCGCATCGGACGCCTCCAATGCGAAAATGGAGCGGGCACCCATTACCGGCGCGCCGCATTTTGGGCAGATGTAGCCCAGAGTCCTCATATCACCAGCCATCATGGCCTCCTGTTCTGCCGCTTAAAGCGGCGTGTTTTCCGTTTTATGGTGCTGTTTGTAGAGAAGAACCTGATCCCCGGCCAGCAGAACCAGTCCGCCGTTTGGAATCAGAGTTTGTCCCCGGCGCCGGACCATGACGATCAGCGTCTGGCGGGAAATGTCCAGATCGCGGATGGGACTGCCTACCCACGGGTTCTGAGGCTGGAGGGTGATCTCCTGAAGCTCAATGCGGCCATCCTCCCGATAGGAGCCGGCTCCCAGCACCAGACTGTCCCCGCTCCGCAGCACCGTGCCGCCCCGGGGGACCAGCGTTTCCCGGCCCCGCTGAACAGCAGCCACGATGATTCCCTCCGGCAGACCCAACTCGCGGATGGCCCTTCCGGTCCACGCATCCTTCTGCGTTAAATGGACGCAGATAAAATGAACGTCCGAGGACGTGCCGTATTCGCTGATGCGCTTGATGCGGGAATACTGGTCCACAAAGCCGGCGGAAATGATGCCGGTGGGGATGGCCACCATGCCGACGCCAAGAAACGTGATGAATATGCCGAAAATCTTTCCCATGGTCGTAATGGGATAAATGTCGCCGTAGCCCACGGTGAGCAGCGTGGACACAGACCACCAGATGCCGGAAAAGGCGTTGGAGAACACCTCCGGCTGAGCGTCATGCTCCAGCGAGTACATACAAAGGCTGGAGGCGGTCATCAGCACAAGAATGATGAATACGGAGCTGAGAAGCTGCTGGGCCTTGCTGGCGAGCACTTGTGTGATAACGTTCAGGGAATCGTAATAGGCGTTGATGCGGAACAGGCGGAAAATGCGGACCACCCGGAACATCCGGAACGCCACGGCTCCGGCGGGGAAGAACCAAGGTAAGTAATAGGGCAGAAAGCTCAGAATATCCACGATGCCGCCAAAGGAGAGCAGGTATTTCAAAATGGCCCGGGTCTCCGGCAGGTCGGGACAGCGGTATTTGGCGGTCCAGACCCGCAGCGCCCAGTCCACGGCAAAGTAAGCCACCGTCCATTCCTCAATGGTAAGCAGCAGCACCCCGCAGCGGTCCTCCGCCGTATCAAAGGTATAGGCGATGGTCACGCCTAAATTCAGAAAAATAACAAGGGTGTAGACGATGTCATACGCCCGGCTGGGAAAGTCCTCCGTGGAGCCGATGTCCACAATGGTCCCCATGCGCCGCCGGAGCGGCTCCAGAGTGCGCGGACCCGACATACGCCACCTCCTGACAGTTCCGCCGATACTGCGGCCGGCGCAGAGCACCGGCCCTGGCAGAGCACCGGCCCTGAAAGTCCTATCTATTATAATGATATTATGGGAAAATGTAAACAGATTTTCTGGATTTCCTTTTGATTTCAAGGGTTTGATGGCCTTAACATGATGGATGAAGCCGTAATTTTCTCTGTGGCGTCCAGCAGCGCGGCAAAAAGATGCACCGTCCCACTTCGCATGGAACGGTGTATGTTCAGGGGGAGCTTATCGCTCCTGTACCTCTTTCCCGCTGAGGTGTTCGATCTCGATTTCACACATCCGCACGGCTCTGCCGCCCTCTAAGATAGCCTGATCCGCCAGCGCCTCATCCGGGTAGTACTTCATGGCAAAGCGCTTCAGCAGCGCCATGGTCTCCGGGGTACTTTCCAGCAGGCGGCAGCGGCCGAATACCACGGCGCTCCGCATATAGGGCGCCCATGCTTCCTCGCGGACAAGCTCTGTTCCGTAGGCCGTGAAGCAGACTTTATCGCAGACCTTGATGGCGTCCAGCTTGTATCCGGTGCGGGAGCTGTGGAAATAAATCCGCCCGGCAGTCTCATCATATATAAAATTGATGGGAATTGCGTAAGGATAACCGTCCTCTCCGTTGACCGCCAGCACGCCCCGGCGGGCCTCACGTAGAATTTGCCGGGTATCCTCGGTGCTGAGCTCGTTTTTCTTTTTTCGGATAGGTCGAAACATGATGGCTCTCCTTTCTTTTATGTTGGACGCGACAGGCCGCTTAGTGCGTCAGAATATAGGTCTCCAGCTCTGCCGCTGTGTGAACCACCGCTGCGGCGCCGGCCTGCGCCAACTCGCCCGGCGCCGCATAGCCGAAAAACTCTACGCCCACACAGGGGAGGCCGCATTCGGCGGCGCCCAGTACGTCATATTTGCGGTCGCCTACCATCAGCATGGAGGTCTTGTCCGCCTCCGCCAATCCCAGACGGCGCATGACCTCCCGGATGACATCGGCCTTCTGCCAATCCGCCCCGATGGGGCTTCCCACGATCGTTTGTAGACTTTGGGTGAATCCAAAGCGTTCGCAGATGCTCAAGCACAGCTTCTCCGGCTTGGAGGAGGCCAGCGCCAGCGTATATCCCCGCTCCTTCAGCCGCGCAAGCAGCTCCCGCAGACCCGGCGCGGGCTGGTTTTCATACTGGCCCACCGGCTCGTACCGCTCCCGGAAAACCTCCACGCCCCGGGCGGCGGTTTCCGTGTCATAGCCGCAGTAGGCCATGAAGGATTCCTGCAGGGGCGGGCCGATGAATTTCAAAAGCGTCTGCTGGTCCGGCATAGTGCCGCCCAGCTTTTCAATGGCATATTTCACGGAGTTGACAATTCCCTCCCGGGAGTCCGTCAGTGTACCGTCCAGATCGAATAAAACGGTGCGAATCATAGTGCAGGTCCTCCTGTATGCGGCGCGGGAAGGGGGAAAGCCCCGCCGGCAGCCGCTTTTTTCTTGCTGTATTTTATCATGTCCGCGCCGGGAGTGCAAACGGAGATTTGCATTGTCAGCGCGGCCGCAGTACCCCGGTGTGGTCCAGGGCCCGGAACAGGCAGGCCGCCGCCACACCGGTCACCGCCCCGGTGAGCAGAGAGGCTGCCAGCAGCACCGGCAGATAGGCCAGCGGCGCGGTGCTCCATAGTGTCAGGACCGCTGCTGCGATCTGCCCGCAATTATGGGCCGCCGCGCCGCCTATGGACACGCCGTATACGGACAGCCGCCCCGGCCGGGACAGGAGAATCATCACCAGCATGGCGGACACGCCGCCCAGCACGGAGAAGATCAGCGCATTCATATTTCCGGCGAACACCGCTCCCAGCAGGCAGCGTCCCACTAAAATCAAAAGCGCCTGTCCGGGCCCCAAGGCGTAGAGGGCGAACACCGTTACGATATTGGCAAGGCCCAGCTTGATGCCCGGCAGGGGAATGGCGAGGGACAGGGGGAACAGGTTTTCAAGATAGCTCAGGGCCAGCGCCATGGCGGTCAGCACGGCGCAGAGCGTCAACTGTTTTGTTGTCAGCTTCATCGTGGGCCTCCTAACCGATCACAACGTCCACGCCGGAGGAATCCGACGCGCCGCCGGTGAGGGTGATGACGATGCGGGCGGGGAGGCAGATGATGCTCTGCCCGCTCCGGGAGATGGCCCCAGTGTGCACACAGTCCTGTGTGGGGCAGTCCGCCGAGGCGACATGGAGACGCACCGTGTCCCCGTTCCGCTCCGCCGCCACGGTCAGCGTATAGCCGTTATGACTGTAACTGCGGGGGCTGTCCAGCAGCGCCTCCGGGGCAAAGCGGTCCAGCTCCGTGCCATCGGCGGTGACGGTAACGAGGGGGGCACTGCCGCTGTCTGTGCCGCGCCAGACCGCCAGCGCCGCGAACATTGCCAGTGCAAGGATGACCAGCACGACAAGCCCGTCCCAGATATTCGGTTTCAGCTCAGGAGACTGTCTCATAGGTATAACCGCTGTCCTTTACCACTTCAAATCGGTCGGAAAGTCCGTCCGTTATGATGACCCGGCCATCCGCCGTGACCAGAACCAAGTCAAAGTCATAGCCGCCGGTCTGCCAGAATTCCAGCGCCCGCTCCTCGCCCATGACAAACAGGGCGGTGGAAAAGGCATCGCACATGGTCCCGTTTCCGGGACCGGAGAAGTCCGGGCCGTTGGCCTCCGCCACCACCGTGACCGACAGCAGGCCGCTGTCTGCCGGATAGCCGGTGGAGGGGTCAATGATGTGGTGGTATGTGTTCCCATTTTCCGTGAAGTAGCGCTCATAGCCGCCGGAGGTGATGGCGTAGGCGTCCCGCAGCGTTAGGACTGCTGCCAGCGCGTTTTCATCCTGCGGGTCGCGGATACCGACACGCCAGTCGGCCCCGTCCGGCTTTCCGCCCAGCACAAACACATTGCCGCCGAGAGAGATTTTTCCGCTTTCAATTTTGTTTTCCCGGAAGACTGCCTCTACGCAGTCGGAGGTGTAGCCCTTGGCGATGCCGCCGAGGTCAATGGCCTGTCCCGCCCCCAGCGTGACGCTGCTGCCGGAGAGCCGAATTTCATCGCTGTTCACGTTTTCCAGCAGCGCGTCCAGCTCATCCTGAGCGGGGACGCGGTAGCTGTCCCCGGTGAAGCCCCAGGCGTCCATCACCGGCGCGATAGTAATATCGAAAGCGCCGCCGGTGGCGTCCCGGAATGTCAGGGCCTCGGAAAGCAGCGCTTGCTCCGCCGCGGATAAATCCTGTGCCGCGCCGTTTTGATTGAGGACGGACACCAGACTGTCCTCCCGGGTGCGGGAGAGCCGCGCCTCCAGCGCTTGAATGGTTTCCTCGGCATCGCTGACCGCCTGCTTTACCTGATGGCCATAGGCGTCCAACTGCATGACCGTGTCCATGGCGAAAAGCTGGGCCGACGCCTCATCGGCACTTGCGCCGCAGCCGGTGAGCAGCAGCGCCGCCGCGCAGATAAACATGAAACTCCGCTTCATGGGGCCTCCTTTTAATATGTAATAAGCAGCAATAACATCAGTCTGATTTTTTCAGTATACCACGGTACGAAAAAAAAGCAAACAAAATAGAAAAGGTTTTCCTTGCAAATCATAGACGGGTCTGCTATACTACTAACGTGTGTCGGCGGGAATACGTTCCCGCGTTTTAGGAAATATAACCATGGAGGTTTCGTATAGATGGCAAAAAATCCGAACAAAAAGGCCAAGGCTCTCCAGAAGGACGAGCAGATGAACGGCGCAATGAAGTTTTTTCTGGCCGGCTGCGTGGCCGAGCTATATCTTCTGATTATCCGCAGATTCTATATCAACGCGGATTCCGAGCTTTCCAGAATCGCGTGGTATGACCGTTATCTCTGGATGCTGGCGGGTATCGGCGCGGGCGTGCTGGCGGTGGGTCTCATTGCGGCGCTGACCGCGAAGGCCAATGCCGGAAGACGCAAAACCGGCTGGGCACTGGCGGGAGCCGGTGCGTTTGTTGGGATTGCCTCTGCGCTGGTGCGCTGGAATATGGCAACGCTGTCCCTGATGACCATTGTTGTCCCGGTGGTGATTTTGCTGGGTGTGCTCTGGGCGCTGTATGATCGGGAATGCGCACTGGCGCTGACAGTCCTTGGCGTGGCGCTGCTGGCCCTGTGGGGCTATCGCCGGTATGCCTCCAGTATGTATGTGGGTACGGCGGTGAAGGCACTGGTGGCGCTTTATCTGGTGGCGCTGATCGTGCTGGCCGTTCTCACCAAGCAGGGGAAGACCGGCAAGCTGCTGCCCGAGACTGCGGACCGTCTGCCGGTCTATATCTCCTGTGGCCTGTCCGCTGTGGCGCTGCTGGCCGCGCTGGCAATTCCCGGCGCCGCGTATTATGCCATCTGGGCCATGGCGGCGGTGATTTTCGCTTTGGCTGTCTACTATACCGTCAAGCAGCTTTGATTTTGCTGATACGAGCCGCTCCGCTTCTGCGGAGCGGCTCTTTTTTTACGCATGGACAAAAGGTTCTTCGCGAGGGTTGTCCGCAGAAGCAGAGGAAGCGTTTCGGCAAGACTGGAGGAAAGCGGAGATACAGTCGAGCGCTGTCTGTCAAGAGGAAAAAACGGCGGTTTTTGACTGCTATTGCCGGAAATGTATGTATTATGTAAATCGCCTGTAAAGGGGTATCATGGGGATAACCTTGAAGAAGCGCAGTGGATAAATTTGCCTGTAGATTGAATTTTTGCTGAAATTTCAATGAAAATTCAATGTTGAAAACTCTGTGGAAAATGTGAATAACTCCTTGTAGACAAAAATTATCATAAATTTTATGTAAATATAAAATGAAAAGAGATACTAAAACGTCGGGCGTGACCATCGGAAAAAACAGTCACTTTTTTAGCAAAATTTTTGCGGGAGCGCCAAGGCTGGATTTGTAAAGATGGCAAAACGCCAAAATTTGAACATCGCAATGGCTGCCTCATATACGGGCTGTATTATTTTTGCGAATATCTGCCATTCGATTTTCCATATGAAAAAAACGGCGGACTTTTGCCGAAACGCCCTTGACAAGCGGGGGAACTCATGATACTGTATTGAAAGTTTATAGACAGATAAGGAGCGATGCACTGTGACCGCAATTTTGAAAAACGCACAGATGTTCCGACACGGCGTATTTTCCCGCGGCGATGTTTCCGCTGATATGGGTCCCCGTGTTTCCCGAGGCGGCAGTGATTCCCCCTTTTCCGTGGATGCTTCCTCTTTTGTGATATTACCCGGTTTCGTTGATGTTCATGTACATCTTCGGGAACCGGGTTTTTCTTATAAAGAGACCATTCGCACCGGCTCCCTTGCGGCGGCTCACGGTGGCTATACGGCTGTGTGCGCCATGCCGAACCTGAACCCGGTGCCGGACAGCTTGGAGCATCTTCAGCCGGAGCTGGAGGCCATCCGCCATGACGCGGTGGTTCGGGTGCTGCCCTATGGTGCTATCACCCGGGGGGAGCAGGGGGAGGCGCTGGCGGAGCTGGAGGCCATGGCCCCCTATGTAGTGGCCTTTTCCGATGACGGGAAGGGCGTGCAGAACCGGAATATGATGCGCCGGGCCATGCAGGAGGCCAAGCGCCTCGGCAAGCTGATCGTGGCCCACTGCGAGGACAACACCCTGCTTCACGGCGGCTATATCCACGATGGCGCCTACGCCAAGGCCCACGGCCACCGGGGCATCTGCTCCGAGAGCGAGTGGCGGCCCATTCAACGGGATCTGGAGCTGGTGCGGGAGACGGGCTGCGGCTACCATGTGTGTCACATTTCCACCAAGGAAAGCGTGGACCTGATCCGCAAGGCCAAGGCCGAGGGTCTGAACGTCACCTGTGAGACCGGCCCCCACTATCTGTTGCTGGATGACGCCATGCTGGAGGAGGACGGGCGCTTTAAGATGAACCCGCCGCTTCGGGATAAGGCCGACCGGGAGGCGCTGTTAGAGGGATTGGCGGACGGAACCATTGACATGATCGCGACGGACCACGCGCCCCACAGCGCTGAGGAAAAAAGCCGGGGCTTAGAAAAGAGCGCCATGGGTATCGTAGGGCTGGAAACGGCCTTCCCACTGCTCTATACGCATCTGGTAAAGCACGGTGTCATTTCCTTTGCCCGCTTGATGGAGCTGCTTCATGACGCGCCCTGCCGCCGCTTCGGCATTGCGCCGGACACCGGCTTTACCGTGTTTGATTTGAACCGCACCTATCCGATTGACCCCGCTGAATTTTTGTCCATTGGCCGGGCCACGCCCTTTGCGGGCTGGAGCGTACAGGGCCGCTGCCTGCTGACAGCCATGGAGGGGCGGGCGGTCTGGTATGATAAAACCTTGCTGGAAGGAGAGGACGCCGAATGAAGGAGACGCTGCTGACTGTTTTGGAAAATACCCGGCTGGCAGAGGGCATTTACCGTCTGCGGCTGACGGGAGACACCTCTGCCATCACTGCGCCGGGGCAGTTTGTGAACCTGAAGCTCTCCGGCTTCTACCTTCGCCGCCCTATTTCCGTGTGCGACTGGACGGAGGGGGAGCTGACCCTCATTTATAAGGTGCTGGGTCATGGCACGGAGGCCATGACCCGTATGACCCCCGGCGCGGAGCTGAACGTGCTGACGGGGCTCGGCAACGGCTACGATGTATTCCGGGCAGGGGCGCGGCCCCTGCTGGTGGGCGGCGGCGTGGGTATTCCCCCGCTGTACGGCCTTGCCAAGCGCCTGACGGAGCGGGGCTGTCGTATTGCGGCAGTGCTGGGCTATAACCGGGCCTCTGAAATCTTTCTGGCGGAGGAGCTGAAAGCGCTGGGGGCGGAGGTCATTGTGGCCACCGCCGATGGCAGCGCCGGGATAAAGGGCCTTGTAACGGACGGTATGGCCGCCGTTTCCGATTATACCTATCTCTACACCTGCGGCCCGGAGCCTATGCTGAAAGCGGTATACGGTGTATGCAGGACCTCCGGCCAGTTCAGCTTTGAGGAGCGGATGGGCTGCGGCTTCGGAGCCTGTATGGGTTGCTCCTGCAGGACGAAATACGGCAATAAGCGTATCTGTAAGGAGGGCCCGGTGCTGGAAAAGGAGGAGATCGTATGGTGAATACAAAAGTGACCCTCTGCGGCGTGGAGCTGGACAATCCCGTCATCCCCGCCAGCGGCACCTATGGCTACGGCTATGAGTTTGCGGAGCTGTATGACATCAATCTGTTGGGCACGTTCTCCTTCAAGGGGACTACCCGGGAGCCCCGCTACGGCAATTCCACGCCCCGCATTGCGGAGTATGCCGGGGGCCTGCTGAACGCGGTGGGACTGCAAAATCCCGGCGTGGACACCGTGATCTCGGAGGAGCTGCCGAAGCTGAAGCAGGTCTTCCACAAGCCGGTGATGGCGAATATCAGCGGCTTTTCAGTAGCGGAATACGCCGAGGTCTGCGAAAAGCTGGACGCGCAGGAGCAGGTGGGCTGGCTGGAGGTGAATATCTCCTGTCCCAATGTCCATGGCGGCGGCGCGGCCTTCGGCGCGGATCCCAAGTCCGCAGCCGAGGTAACGAAGGCCGTCCGGGCGGTGACGAAAAAGCCCATTATTTTAAAGTTGTCCCCCACAGCGGCGGATATCACTGCCGTGGCGAAAGCCTGTGAGGACGCGGGGGCGGATGGTGTCAGCCTCATCAATACCCTGCCGGGGATGCGAATCGACCTGAAGCGCCGCCGTCCGCTGCTGGCCAACACCACCGGCGGTATGTCCGGCCCGGGGATGTTCCCGCTGGCAGTGCGGATGGTGTATCAGGTCTACGAGGCGGTGTCCATCCCCATCGTGGGCATGGGCGGCGTCACCACGGTGGAGGACGTCATCGAGCTGATGCTGGCGGGCGCCACCGCCGTCGGCGTGGGCGCGGCGAACCTTGTGGAGCCGTATGCCTGCAAGACCATTATCGAAGATCTGCCTGCCGTGATGGAACGGTACGGCATGGAAAATCTGACAGAGATCATAGGAGGAGCACATCATGGGTAAAGACGTTATCGTTGCGCTGGACTTTGACAGCAAGGAAAAGACACTGGCATTTCTGGACCGCTTCACGGAGGAAAAGCCCTTTGTGAAGATCGGCATGGAGCTGTTTTACGCCGAAGGGCCCTCCATCGTGCGGGAAATTCGCGGTCGCGGACATAAAATCTTTTTGGATCTCAAGCTGCATGACATTCCCAACACCGTGAAAAAGGCCATGGCGGCATTGTCCGCGCTGGATGTGGACTTGGTGAACGTCCATGCCGCCGGTACCGGCGCCATGATGTCCGCTGCTCTGGCGGGACTGACCCGTCCGGATGGTACCCGCCCGCTGCTGATCGCTGTGACCCAGCTGACCTCCACGGATCAGGACATGCTGGAAAAAGAGCTGTGGATCGAAAAGCCCATGGAGGAAGTGGTGCTCCACTATGCGGAGATCGCCTCCATCGTGGGGCTGGACGGCGTGGTGTGCTCCCCCCTGGAAGCGGGGGGCGTCCACGAGCGCTGCGGCAAGAACTTCCTCACCGTGACCCCCGGTGTCCGCTTCGCCGATGGAGACGTGGGCGACCAGAAGCGGGTCACCACCCCGGAAAGAGCCCGGGAACTGGGCTCCGACTATATCGTGGTGGGCCGGCCCATCACGCAGGCAGAGGACCCTGTGGCCGCCTATCGCCGCTGCGTGGCGGAGTTCGTAGGCTGAGAACAAAAAAGCAAAATAAAATTTTGTGGATAGATAAAGGAGAGAACGATGGAGCATATCAATGTGCGCGTTGCCAAGCGCCTGCTGGAGATTCGGGCGGTATTTCTCCGCCCGCAGGAGCCCTTTACATGGGCCAGCGGCATCAAAAGCCCGATTTACTGCGATAACCGGCTGATTCTCACGGCCCCTGAGGCGAGAAACGAGGTGGAGCAGGCCATTGCGGACGCCGTAAAGCGGGAGTATCCGGCGGCGGAGGTCCTGATGGGAACGGCCACGGCGGGCATCGCCCACGCCGCCATCGCCGCGCATCTGCTGGGCCTGCCCATGGGCTATGTCCGCTCCGGCAATAAAGACCACGGCCGCCAGAACCGCATTGAGGGACGTCTGGACAAGGGTGAGAAGGTTGTGGTCATCGAGGACCTCATTTCCACCGGCGGCAGTGTGCTGGAAACGGTGGAAGCCCTCCGGGAAGCGGGGGCCGAGGTGCTGGGCGTGGTGAGCATTTTCACCTACGGCATGAAAAAGGGCATTGAGCGGATGGCGGCGGCCAACGTGAAGAACGTGAGCCTGACCGATTTGGACACCATCGCGCAGGTAGGTGCCGCAGAGGGCTATATCTCTCAGGAGGATGTGGCCCGGCTGCTGAAATTCCGGGAGAACCCGTCCGATGAAAGCTGGATTCAGGGAGGAGAAAACTGACATGGAAAATTTGATCGACATTATGCAGCTCTCTGTAGAAGAGATCGACGCACTGGTGCAAAAGGGCTGCGACATTATGGCCAACCCTGCCGCATACGCCCATAAGTGCGACGGAAAAATTCTGGCAACGCTGTTTTTTGAACCCTCCACCCGCACCCGCCTGAGCTTTGAGAGCGCCATGCTGTCTCTGGGCGGACAGGTGCTGGGCTTTTCCTCCGCCGCCAGCTCCTC
>ERZ856578.1934-NODE-1934-length-36312-cov-45.666427_pt1 | contig 36312 bp, 30 predicted proteins | sample MGYA00514384_ERZ856578 | MGnify/ENA primary metagenome ERZ856578 (study PRJEB29103, sample SAMN06111958) | human gut metagenome | biome: human gut; feature: ankylosing spondylitis patient; material: healthy_person | host: Homo sapiens | place: China:Hangzhou...
GCGGCTTGATTTTGTGTTGCCTTTTTCGCTTCCCTAAAAATCTGAAATTTCTACTTGACTTTTATTAGCAGGTCTTTTTTCAGAATGGCAATCACCTCATCCGGCTTCAGTACCTTGCCAAAAGAAACCACTTTACCGTCCACCACAAGGGCTGGAGTTGTCATCACGCCGTATGCCGCAATTTGCGTAAAGTCGGTGATATGATCGATTGTCGTGTCTAGGCCGAGCTGCTTGAGCGCCTCCAGTGTGTTTGCTTCCAACTGATTGCACTTGGCACAGCCGGAGCCGAGAATTTTCACGCTTGCGCCTCCCGCCTTGCATACCTCCGCTGCTTTCATAGACTCCGCATTGCAGCTCCCTCCACAGCAGCATTTCTTTTCTTCTTTCTTTTTACTGAATAAACCCATTGTGTTTTCCTCCTAAATAAATACATAATGGAATGCGTTAAACAGATAGCCTACAACGATAATGCCGACTGTACAGATACCAATAAACAGAGCGAGCAGTTTTGGTTTCACAGCTTTTCGCAGCATGATAAGGGATGGCAGCGACAGCGTTGTGACAGCCATCATAAAGCTAAGAATTGTGCCAAGCTGCGCACCTTTCGAAAGCAGAGCCTCAGCCACGGGGATCGTCCCAAAAATGTCCGCATACATGGGAACACCGATAACCGTTGCCAAAATCACGCCGAACGGGTTGTCGCTGCCGAGTACCGCTTCAATCCAGTGTTCGGGAATCCAGTTATGAATGACCGCGCCGATTCCCACGCCCACAAGGATATACGGAAATACCTTTTTAAAAGTGGACAGCATTTGATCCTTTGCGTAAACCAGTCGCTCTTTTTGCGACAGCGTCGGAGATTCGACATCGACCGCACTTGCACTTTTGATAAAGGATTCCACATACTTTTCCATGTGCAGCTTCTCAATCAGTGTACCGCCCGCGACGGCAATCATTAAACCGACCACCACATAGGCGACGGCGATTTTCCATCCGAAAATGCTGGAAAGCAGAAGCAGGCTTCCCAGGTCAACCATCGGGGAGGAGATCAAGAAGGAAAAGGTCACACCGAGAGGAAGTCCTGCGCTGGTAAAGCCGATAAATAATGGAATAGAAGAACAAGAGCAAAAGGGCGTGACCGTTCCTAGCAATGCAGCGATGATATTCGCCCATATCCCATGAAACCGTCCTAAAATCTTCTTGCTGCGCTCCGGCGGAAAATAGCTCTGGATATAGCTAATGAAAAGAATCAGGAAGCAGAGCAGCACCGTGATTTTGATTACATCATAGAGAAAAAATTGAATGCTGCCTCCGATTCGTCCGGTAATATCCAGTCCTAAAGCGGACAGTCCCATACCAATCAGCTTATTCAGCCATTTCATACCGAGAAGCTGATTTTGAATAAAGTCCCAAACTATCGACATGCGCAGTCACCACCCTCGCAGCAGTTCAGCGTCCCTATGAACGCCTTGAATGCCGACAGCGTTTCGCAATTTAGAGAATAGTGCGACCATTTCCCCTCCTTGCGGGTTTCTACTAAGCCGCACTCGCAAAGGATTTTCATGTGGTGAGATAATGTCGGCTGGGTAATCTCAAAGGCTTCCAGCAGCTTGCAACCGCATTTTTCACCATCTGACAACATTTTTACAATTTTCAATCTGTTAGAATCTCCAAGCGCCTTACAGATCAAGGCAATATCCATTTCTTTCATCTCAAGCACCTCGCATTGATTATCATCTATGTAATCATTATATGCTATACATAGATAAATGTCAATGTGTTTCTGCTTCATCTTATAGGTATTCGGTTTCTGCTCATTTTCAAACGGTACAAAGGGATTCGGATTTAGCAAAAACACCTATTGATATCCAAACCACAATGGTTCAAATTTCAATAGGTGTTTCATTTTTGGGACGAGATGCTTAATCGTAAATTTCCCGTGGTAAATATTCTATGGCTGTGAGTTGGCCATCTTTATAAAAAGCACCATATAACCGAATTTTAAGATGTTTCAGAGCCCAATTTTTGTTGATCCGTCTTATACATCTTTCTGCCTCTGACCTTGGCAGAGCGATACCATAAATATGGTTGTTCTTTCTAGAATCAACTTCTATGCGTAAAATAATTTGAGATAACGCCCAGCGAAAATTTGTATTACAGGAAGAACGCATTTTGCTCCCATCGGCCTTTAAATTTCCCTTCGCTTCAATGAAATACCAATTGCCATTCTTCTTCTGGTTTTCCAATTTAAGTACTAGGTCAACACCGCGTTCCTTTTTTTCTGCATCCGCTTTATGGATAATTCGTTTATGAGAAGTACGCCCTTTTTGCCTTAGAAAATTTTCCACCCCTTGAATCACTTCATTTTCTGTCAACAGGTCTCTATGTTGCATGACGCCCCTCCTTTTTAGATGCCTTTTTGAAAGGCAAAAACTGTACGTACAAAGTTTTTATTAAGTAAAAAGAAAAATCGACAAGGTTCAAAAGAAACTTGTCGATTTGGTCGAGGCGACAGGGCTCGAACCTGCGGCCTGATGGTCCCAAACCACCCGCGCTACCAAACTGCGCCACGCCTCGCCGTTTATAAACTCTTTAGATTATACCGCGCCTTTATGTCTCTGTCAAGCCGTCCAGTGCCTGCCGGTAAGCCTCCTGCGTCATAGTGGCGTTGATGATTTCCAGCAGCCGGTTGGCCGACAGTTTCCGGGGCAGCCCCAGCGAAACCAGCAGCCTTTCCCGCCGCGCCGCGCTGTCCGGGCCGCCGGACAGGCCATCCTCCATCATGGCCGCCTTTGTGAGAAACGGCCGGCCAATCGGTGTCTCCTCTTCCTCAAAGGTTGCCCCCGCCCGGCGCAGGGTCTCCAGGATGCGGGCGTTGTCGATCCCTTCCACCCCGAGCAGCCCCTCTTTGGACGCCGCAGCCTTTCGCCGTTCCTTGCCCGGCACCTCGGGAATGTACGCATGTTTGAGCTGATCCGCCGGAATGGCGGCAGCCAGATAGTTCCGAATGACAAAACCGGCCCCGTCGCTGTCGGTGAGAATCAGCAGCCCCCGCTGCGCCGCCAGCCGACGCAGAAACGCTAGCCGTTCCTTATCATGAAACACGCCGAAACCGCCGGTTTCCACCACCAGGGCATCCACCGCCGATTTCACGCGGATCGCGTCGTATTTTCCCTCCACCACAATGGCTTCCCGTATCCGCGGCACCCTGTTTCCTCCTTTTTCAGCGGCTGCGCGCCAGCACAATCAGCCGCGCGGCCGTCTGTTCAAGCACCACCCGCTTGTCAGTGCGGGCGGATTTCAGCTGTCCGTCCGCCTGCGCCAGTATCTCCAGGCTCTGCCGCAGCATGGGCAGCGATAGCCGGGCACTGTCCCGGGCTGCGTTGCGCAGCCGCCATTCCCGGCCGCGATACCCAAAATCCGCTGCCAGCGACTCGGCCGGCACCCCCGCCTGCGCCGCTGCCTTGGCCCGGTACAAATCCGCGTAAGCGCCCGACAGAACCGCCAGAATGGCGACCGGCTCTTCCTTCTGATAAAACAGCGTGTTTAGAATAGTGTAGGAGCGCTCGTAATTGTTCTGCAGCAGCGCCTTGGACAGGTCGAATACCGAGGCCTCCAGGTTTTTAGTGGCGGCGGTCTCGATATGCTCCCGGGTGATTTCTCCCCCGCCAGCCAGGGCGGACAGCTTGTCTATCTCGTTGAGCAGCAGGTTCAAATCGTCCCCGCACCGCTCAACCAGGAGCTTTGCATTGTCCGGGGTAAGGGCGCTGCCCCGCCGGGCGGCGCCGCTGACCAGGAGCTTGACAATATCCCCCGTGGTCTTGCGGGGAAACTGCACGCAAAGCCCCGTCTTTTCCACCGCCGCCGCGAAGGCCTTCCACTTGGCGTTCTTCTTGAGATCCGGCTGGACTGCATCCTGCCAGAACACTGTCACACAGCTTTCCGGCGGATCGCCCGCCAAGTTCAGCAGCCGCTCCTGCGCCGCTCCGGCCGCGGCCACGTCAAAATCCCGAATCACCACGCATTTCCGCTCCGCCATCAGCGGCAGCGCTTCCACGGCCTCTTCGATTTGATCGAAGGAGACGCTCTGCCCATCCAGCTTCTGGAGGTTGAAGCCGCCCATATCGTCCTTACCCACCGCCTTCTCCGCGATTTGGGCTGCATAATGGGCGGTCAGATAGCTCTCCTCCCCATACAGGAAATATAAAGGGGCCAGCCCCTCCTTCAGTCGTTTTTTCAATTCGGCTTCCGTTATCGGCATGGCCGCCTCTCCTTTCGTCAGCTGATAAAGCCGCCGTCCCTCGGCAGATGCAAGTCCCCCAGCCCCCGGGTAGTCACCGAAACCGGTTCCTGTCCCACCAGCAGGCGGAGGGGATACGCGCCCCACGGCAGCGCCTTGGTCACATACGGAACCATCCCGTCGGAGCAGCTCATAACGCCACCCTGAGCGGTCAGCGCCGTCGCCTGCCGGGGCGGCAGCCCGGTGAAAACCGCCAGATGGGTCCGCCTCCAATCGGCTGGCAGTGCCGCCGCGCTCCCACCTGGCGGGCACAGCAGCACCCTGGTGTCCCCGAAACACAGCCGAACCCAGCCGCCTTTTTCAAACTCCATCATCCCGTCGTTCCAGCAGCGCACCGCATCCCGCTCTCCATAGGTCAGCCGGCGCCCAGCCGGGATGGCCGCCTCCCCCGTCTCGGGAAGCAGCAGGCAGTCCACCGCTATATCCCGCGCAAACGCGTCCAGCCCTTGGGCGAAATCCCCCTCCGGCTGAGGCAGCAGCAGAAAATCCAGCCGCCGGATCCCCCTGGCCCGCAGCGCATAGGCCACTTGCGTCAGCGTATACGCGTCCGGCCCCGCCGCCACCAGCCCGGCATGCCCGTCTCTTTCGAGTATCAACGCCAGGGAATCGCCGGCAGGCACCGTCGTCACCGTGGTCACACCCCGCATCAGCACCGTGTGCGCCCCTATCCCGCAGGCCAGCACGATTACCGACAGCGCCGCGCTCCGCCGCAGCCCCCGGCTCCCCAGCAGCCGGTACCCCAGCAGCATCAGCAGCAGCGCGCCGATCAGCCACACCAGCAGGTACGGCTGGGTCATGGACACCGTGGCGAACCGCCAGCCGGCCACCCCGCCGGTCAGTCCCAGCAGATATTTGGCCACCAGTCCCGCCGCCAACAGCAGCCCCCTCGCCGCCCAGCCCAAAAAGGGCACCGCGTCCAGCACCATGGCCAGGCAGCCGGACACGACCAGCAGCGTGGAGGGAAACACCGCCGCCAGATTGCTCAGGGGCGCTATGAGAGACAGTTCGCCGAAAGTAACCGCCACAATCGGCAAAGTGGGCAGCATGGCTGCCAGGCTTACGCACATGGCGGCGGTAGGCCGCCGCGCCCATCCCGGGATCTCCCATTCCTCCGGCCGCCCTCTGCGCAGCCAGGCGAACGCCTTGTCCTGCATCCAGGGGCCGAACACCACCAACCCCACGGTGGCGGCAAAGGACAGCTGCAACCCCACATCCAGCACCACATACGGATTGGGCAGCACCAGCAGCAACAGCGCAAGCCCCAGGGAATTGCGGCTGTCCGCCCGTCGCCGCAGCAGCTGCCCGGCCAGCAGCACCAGGCACATCACCCCGGAGCGCACCACCGACGGCGTCATGCCGGTCAGCAGCATAAAGGGAACCACCACCCCCGCCGCGCCCAGCGCCGCCCACCGGCGGGGCACTCGCAGAAAACGCAGCAGTCCCAGCACCGCCTGGGCAAGAATCGCCATGTGCAGCCCCGAAACGGCCAGCAGATGGGACAGCCCCGCCTGCCGGAACACAAATTTCACGTCCGGCGACAGCGCCGTCTTGTCCCCGGTGCACATGGCAGTCACCAGCGCTCCCTCGTCGCCCGGGAGCCGCCGCCGGATGGAGCCGCTAAACCGGTCGCGCATTTCCGCGACCCCGGCCAGCAGCGGCTTTTTTGCCGGCGTCTCCATCGTCAGCCCCTCCGGGCCATACACCGTTAAAGAGCCTTTGAGCTGCGCCCCATCCGCTTTCAGCCCGCTGCGCGCCGGCAGAGCCTGCAGCAGCATCTCCCCCGAAATCCGGTCGTACAGCGCGGGCATGGCCTTGTCCCTGCCCACCGACAGCGCGATCACCGTGCCTTTGGGAACGCCGCCCGCTTCCGCCTTGACAGAGCAAACGCGATCGCTGATTTTGACTACCTGCCCCGTCACGGTCTGCACCGTGCCGGACAGCGCCGCCAGCGGGCGAACCGTCAGCGCCTCCATCCCGGCAAAGACAAAAAAGGCCGCCGCCCCGGTCAGCAGCACCGCCGTCACGGCAGCCCGCCGGCGCAGAGCGGGGAACAGCAGTGCCCCCGCCAGCAGCAGCAGACAGACCACGCCCAGCCAAAGGGAGGTATTCAGCCCCGCCAGCGCCGCTACCAGCAGCCCCGCGGCATAGGCCAGCCCGATGACCCATAACGGCCGCTTCATGCCCGCCTCGTCACTCCCGCGGGAACAGGGGCAGCGGCTCGAGATACACGATGTCCTCGCGACCGATGGCATCCCCTTCCGCCAGGATGGCGCACTGCCCGGCCAGCACGCCGCCGGCCCGCTCCACCAGCAGCGCCAGCGCCCGCAGGGACTCGCCCGTGGAAATCACATCGTCCACAATCAAGACCCGCCGTCCCCGCATGGCCGCCATTTCCGGCCCGTCCAGATATAGGGTCTGCTCCTTGTCGGTGGTGATCGAACGCAGCTGCACGCTCACCGGATCCGTCATATACAGCTTGGGATACTTCCGCGCAATCTGGTACGGCTTGCCGCTTTGCCGCGCCATTTCATACACCAGCGGGATCCCCTTGGCCTCGGCGGTCAGCAGCACGTCGAACGCCGGCGCCTTTTTCAGCAGTGCCTCCGCCGCCGCCACGGTCAGCGGCACATCCCCGAAAATCACAAATGCCGCGATGTCCAGCTTGTCGCTGATGGGGCAAAGCGGCAGTTCCCGCGTCAGCCCCGCGATGGTCATGGTGTAGGATTTTCCCATCGTTCTTCCTCCTTCCCGCGGGGAAGGCATCCCCCGCGGCCCGTATCGCTCTATGTACAAAAAGGGGCGCGGCGGCGACAACCGCCCGACGCAACCCCTTTTAGCGGACAGCCGCGCTGTCCGTGTATTACGCTTTTTTCTTGGCGCCTTCCTTCATCCGCTGCTCCTTGGACAGAATCCGCTTGCGCAGCCGGATGGACTTCGGCGTCACCTCCACGAGCTCGTCGTCGTTGATGAACTCCAGCGACTGCTCGAGGGATAATACCGTGGGCGGCGTCAGGCGCAGCGCCTCGTCGGAGCCCGCCGCCCGCATGTTGGTCACATGCTTCTTCTTGCAGACGTTTACCGCCACGTCCTCGTTCTTGGGCGACTGCCCCACGATCATTCCCTCGTATACCGGCAGCCCCGGCCCCACGAACATGATACCCCGATCCTGGGCGTTGAACAGTCCGTACCCGCTGGTCTCCCCCGTTTCAAAGGCCACTAAGGAGCCCTGCACCCGCTGAGCAATGTCCCCTTTATAGGGCTCATACCCGTCGAACACGCTGTTCATGATCCCGTTGCCGTTGGTGTCGGTGAGGAACTGCTGGCGATAGCCCATCAGCCCCCGGGCCGGAATCCGGAATTCCAGATGGCTGACCCCCGTGTCCCGGGTACCCATGTTGACGATTTCCGCCTTGCGGGCCCCCAGCTTCTCCATCACCGCGCCCACATACTGCTCGGGCACCTCGATCATCAGCAGCTCCATGGGCTCGAGCAGCTTGCCGTTCTCGTCCTTTTTATAAATCACCTGCGGACGGCTGACCGCGAACTCAAATCCCTGCCTCCGCATGGTTTCGATGAGGATGGACAGGTGCAGCTCGCCCCGCCCCGACACCTCGAAGGCGTCGGTGGTGTCCGTCTCCTTGACCCGCATGCTGACGTTGGTCTCCACTTCCTTGAACAGACGGTCGCGGAGATTCCGGCTGGTGACGAATTTGCCCTCCTGCCCGGCAAAAGGGCTGTTGTTGACCATGAAAATCATGGAAATGGTGGGCTCGTCGATGCGCACGAAGGGCAGCGCCTCCACGCATTCGGGATCGCAGGCCGTCTCCCCGATGTTCAAATCGGTGATCCCCGTCACCGCCACAATATCCCCCAGCGCCGCGGTCTCATGCTCCACCCGTGCCAGCCCCTCGAACTGGTACAGCTTGCCGATGCGGGCGTTCTGGGTGGTGCCGTCGGTTTTGCACAGGGTCACGAACTGGCCGTTTTTAACCCGGCCCCGCTCCACCCGACCGATGCCGATCCGGCCGGTGTAATCGTCGTAATCGATATTGGAGAACAGGATTTGCAGCGGCCCCTCCATGTCCCCCTCCGGCGCGGGCACATGCTTAAGAATCGCCTCAAACAGCGGGGTCATGTTCCCCTCCCGCGCGTTCGGATCCAGGGAGGCGTATCCGTCCCGCCCCGAGGCGTACACCACCGGGAATTCCAGCTGATCCTCATCCGCGCCCAGCTCGATGAACAGGTCGATCAGCTCGTCGATGACCTCCGCCGGCCGCGCGCCGTCCCGGTCAATTTTATTGATGACCACCACCGGCCTTTTGCCCAGCCCCAGCGCCTTCTTAAGCACGAACCGGGTCTGGGGCATGCAGCCCTCGAACGCATCCACGAGCAGCAGCACGCCGTCCACCATCAGCAGAATCCGTTCCACCTCGCCGCCGAAATCAGCGTGGCCGGGGGTGTCCACGATGTTGATCTTGGTGTCGCCGTACATTACCGCCGTGTTCTTGGCCAGGATGGTGATGCCCCGCTCCCGCTCCAAATCGCCCGAATCCATGACCCGCTCCGCCACCTGCTCATTGGCGCGGAATACCCCGCTCTGGCGGAGCATCTGGTCAACCAGGGTGGTCTTGCCGTGATCCACGTGGGCGATGATGGCGATATTGCGCAGGTTTTCTCTTTTTCCCATGCTTGAAACTTCCAATCCTCAATCAATGTGCAGTCCGCACTTTTTTACCCTAACTGATTTAGTATACCACATTTTGCTGGTTTCTACAAGGTTCGCCGGTTATCGTCCCCGACAAAATGCGGACGGCCTCATCAAAAAGCGCGGTGCAACATCTACAAATCCTCTACCAGCGGCAGCGGCACACGCCCAGTTTTTTCTCCGCATCCCGCTCCTCCTCACATATGCAGCCGCTTGCGCATCTCCTCTTTAAAGCGCTGCCGCCTGTCCAGCACCAGCACCAGCAGCGCCAGAATCAGGCAGGGAACGGACACGATAAGCGACCAGGTCAGCTGCCACGCGCCTTTTAAGAACTGGTTGACCGCCAGCTCGATGCCCACCAACAGCAGCGGGGACAAGGCCAGTGCCAGCGCCACCTGACGGAACCGCCCGCGCACCACCTTGGTACTCAGCAGGTAATCGGCCACAAACAGCAGGAGAATCAGCAGCACCACCGGCACCGCCAGCCGCACGAACCAGTCGCCATGAGCGGCGAACCGCTCCACCAGAAACAGATACCCCAGCACCGCGCCGGTGTCCAGCACCACCCCGAACAGCACCCGGTGGCGGCGGATATACAGCGTCGGCACAATGAACACCCACAGCATCGCCATGGCGCCCACCACCAGCATGGACCAGCCCGCCCCCTCGGTGTAGGCGATGTCGCAGGCCAGGCAGATGGCCGCCGGCAGGGCCAGCACCAGGGTGACGATGGCGGCGATAAATCCCCGGTTGTTGCTGGGGGTGAACAAATCCAACCGGCTCGGGAAGGGCCGCGGCGCCTTCCGATCGAAGGGCTGCGCGGGGTTGAGCACCTCCGTATGGCATAAAGGGCAGGCGTGCTCCGATTCGGCCAGCTCCACCCCGCAGTTTACACAGTAGGACACGAACGTTTTCCCCTTTCTCTCTAGGATTCTCCACTCCGGCCTTAATCCCGGTTGCTTTCTATGCGGACATGAATCCCCCGTTTCACCAGCTCGGTAAAGAACAGCCGCTCGATGTCGGTTTCCTCCACCGTGCTGGTGATATTGATGGCCAGTGTATCGCCGTAGCTGACGGCGCAGGCCCCGTGGCTGTTGAAGCGCTGGGCTCCCATCATAAAATCGAATCGTTCCACATACGGCTCCATGGACGGCGGCACCCGGGTCAGGCCCAGATTGGAAAAGCTGATGGAATACCGGCTTTCCCCATACAGCCGGTACGCCATGCTCATCACGAAATTCTTGATGAACAGCGGCACCGCCCGGCTGACGGCGTTTTTCTCGCTGCCCACGTTGGCGGACAGCACGGCGTTGAGATACTTCTCGTTGAGCCGCAGCCGCATGAAGTGGTGAATATGCTGCACGATCTCCTCGAAGCTGTACTCCCCATAGGCGGGATCCACCCCAGGATTGACAAACAGGGCGAAATTCCGCACCGTTTTGGAGGGATAAAACGCCCGCATGTTGATGGGCACGCTGATTTTCACCGGGTATTCCCGGTGGTTACGCTCCTGCTTCTGCCGGATGTAGAAGGCATAACACAGCGCCCCCGCCAGATACTCGTTGATGGTCGCTCCCAGCGCCTTTGCCCTTTCGTGAACCTGCGCCACCGGCAGGAGCCCGGTAATCACATGCAGGGTGGGGGCCGGCTCCCGCGTCATCCGGGGATGATAGGCCTTTTCCTCCCGGCGGCTCTCGATGTGGCGGAACTGGGCGTACTTGCTGTGGCTGTCCTCCATCTCGTCCTCGGTGGGCTCCTGCGAGCAATCCAGCATCTCTCCGTCGGGGACAACGTCGTATCCCCGAAGCTGCAGATACCGCCCCGCCAGGGTCTTGAGGAAAATCATGGCGCCCGTCCCGTCCGCGATGGAATGAAACAGCTCCACGGCAATCCGGCAGCGGTAATACCGCACCCGGAAACAATAGCCGCCGTTTTCCCCCTTCTCCATCTTCTTGCAGGGGTTGGCCACGTCCGGCTCCACCAGCGGCCGCTGCCGGCTTGCATTCAGGTAATACCAGAACAATCCCCGGTGCAGGGACAGGCAGAAGGTGGGGATCCGCCTCACCGTGTCCTCCAGGGCCGCCTGCAGCACGGCGGGATCCACCGGCTCCTTAAGCGTCAGGCTCACCCGGAACATAGAGGCCCAGTTGCGGGACATCACCGCCGGATAAATCTTGGCGGAATTGTCCAGCCGGTACCAGTTCTTTTTTACGGTTTTCGGGGCTTCCATCGGGTCACTCCATTCCTGCAGGCTGTTTTTCCCGGCCGGCGGCCGGTTGCACAGCGGTATATTTGGCGGCGAACGCCATGAACTCGTCCAGCGGCAGCGCCGGACTGTACAAATATCCCTGGTACAGCCGGCACCCCAGGGCGGCCAGCCGCTCCCGCTGCTCGGCTGTTTCCACAAACTCCGCCAGCAGCTCGAAATCCAGGGTTGCCGACAGCTCGGCAATGGAGGCGATGATGGACGACGAGCGGTCGTTTTCCATCAGGGAGCGCACCAGCTTGCCGTCCAGCTTGACCATCTGGAACGGCTGGTTCTGCAAATACAACATGGAGCTGTGCCCCATGCCGAAATCGTCCATAATGAGGGCCAGCCCGCAGTCCCGCAGGACCTGCAGCCGTTTATCCATCTCGTCCGTGGAGGACAGGGCCACCTGCTCGGTGATTTCCACCCCCAGATGATGCGGCCCAAAATCCAGCTGGGCCTGCTGCTCCCGCAGCTGGTCGACGAACCGGTCGTCACTCAGCCGATCCGGCGTGATGTTGAACGAAATCTCCAGCGGCGCCGCGATTTCCTTGCCCAGTCGGCAGAGATCGGCGCAGGTTTTCCGCGCCACCAGCAGCTCCAAGTCGTCCAGGCAGCCATCCTCCCGCGCCAGGGCGATGACCAGCGGCGGGTACAGATAGCCCAGCTCCGCATGGTGCCAGCGCAGCAGTGCCTCCCCGCCGTAAATGGTGCCGTCCAGCCGCATCTGCGGCTGGTAGTACAGCTCCACCTCGCCGGCCTTCACATCGTGGCGCAGGTCGGCCAGCAGCATCTTGGCTACCGCCGCCAGCCGCGGCGGCGCTTCCAGCAGACGGGGGGCCTCCCCCGTTTTCTCCGCCTGCCGCACCAGGCCGGTCAGGCGATCAACGCTTTCCCGCAAGTCCTCCTGCCGCCTGGTCTCCAGCCGCCGCACAAAGGGCAGATAAATAAGCACTCCCAGCACGATGTTCACCGCCTGCAGGACGCTGCCCGCCACCGAACCGGTGGCCGCGTAGCCGCTGAGGATGGCCGGTACCGTCCACTGTACCGCGTGGGTGGTCACCGGCACCAGTCCCAGCACCACCGCCAGGCTGCTGGTGCAGGTCGCCATCAACGGCACCAGCAGGAAGGGAATGAGCAGGGTGGGGTTGAGCACCAGCGGCAGCCCGAACACCATCAGTTCATTGATATTGAACAGCACCGGCGCGGCCGCCAGCTTGGCCAGACGCCGGTTGCTGGGTTGCCGTCCGGCCACCAGGACGGCGATGACCAGGCACAGGCAGGTGCCGCAGCCGCCCATCATCACAAAGGTGTCCAGAAAGGATTTGGTGTATATCTCGGTAGGGGTCTGCCCCGCGGCCTCCAAGGCCTGGTTGACCGCCAGGCCGTTTTCAAATATCCGCTGGGTCACGGCCTCCAGCATGTTGCTGCCGTGAATGCCGAAAAACCAAAGCACATGGATGCTCAGCACCAACAGCAGGGTCCCGAAGAAACCCTGCCCCACCGCCTCGAACAGCTTCATGAACAGCTGGGCGCCCCAGTTCTGCACATGGACGTTACCCAGCAGGGCGGTCACGCCCACGTTCAGCCCGGCCGCCAGGAACACGACCGCTGCCGCCGGCAGAATGGCCCGCAGCACCAGGTTGAAGGTGTAATCGGCACCCGGGGTATACATTTTCGTCCGCTTCATCCGCCAGCCAAGCAGCCGGTGGAACAGCGCGCAGGACAGCAGCGTCACCGCCAAGGCCGTGAACATCCACTGCGCCTGGAAAATCTCCAGCGGATTCTCGTAGTCGCCGAAGCTGAACGCCACAAAGGAGCTGAGCGCCACCGCCGGATAAAACAGCGCGTTTTCCGCGTCCGCGTTCTTGCCGTAGCAATAACTGATGGACAGGATGAACGCCAGGGACAGAATGTCCATGGTGCCCCCCGATACCAAATGCAGCAGCCGGGACACACCGCCTCCCAGGAACCCGGCCAGCCAGTCCTGATAAGCCTGCACCGGGAAGGAACTCAGGACTAAGGCCATCGAACCGGCCATCAGCAGCGGGATCACCAGGACAAACCCCTGCTGCAGCGTTTGTATGAGGAGCGAATCCTCCCAGCGGGAGGATAACCGCCGCCCGGCGGCTTCCTTGTTCCAACCCAATCTACCGCGCACCTTTCCTGCCGGGAACCAGAACTGCCCCCTAGTCCTCGATCTCCTCGAACCGGTAACGGGTGGTCCCGTCCCGATCCACCGTGCCTAAAAACATCTCCAGCGGCCGCACCCATACGCCCATTTCGCCGTACAGCTGCTGATAGACGACCATTTCCTCCAGGGTCTCGCTGTGCCGGGCGACGTACAGCACCCGGTATTCCTTGCCTTTAAAGTGACGGTACTTGGCTCCCGGGCGGATGACGCGCTTTTTCAGCCCGCCCACCTCCAGCTGGGCGTGGACGAACCATTGGATTTTCCGGATCGCCGCCCGGGCTTCCTCCACGTCGAACATGTGCCAAACATGCCACATGCCGTCGTAAATGTCGATGTCCACCGTTACCCCCTGGGCCTCCATCCGGATGGCCAGCTCCCGGGAATCGTCCAGCAGCACCTCGTCGCTCCCCACGTGGATGAGCACCGGCGGAAAGTCGGTGAAATCGCCGTACAACGGCGATATATACGGGGTTTTCAAATCCTGTCCCCCCGCGTACAGCAGGGCCATTTCCCGCAGCTCCTCGCTGGAAATCAGCGGATCGCTTCCCGTGTTGCTGTAATGGGTGTCCAGGCTTTCGGTCAAATCTGTCCAGGGGGAGATCACCACCAGCGCGGCGGGCAGCGCCCGCCCCCGGTCCCGCAGCGCCATGGTCAGAGACAGGGTCAGCCCCCCGCCCGCCGAATCTCCGCAGAGCACGATGTCTCCCGGGTTATATCCTTGGTCAAGCAGAAAGTCAAAGGCCGTCACCGCGTCCTCCAGCGCCGCTGGAAACAGGTTTTCCGGCGCCAGCCGGTAGTCGTAGGCGAACACCGGCAGACGGCATTGCTCCGCCAGCCGGCAAATCAGCGGCTCATGGGTGGAGGGGGAGCCGGACACATACGCCCCGCCATGGGTGTACAGGATCGCCTTGTGGGCGGTTTCCTCCGCCGGTATGGCCCACACCCCCGGCAGCGGGCATTCCTCCCCGGTACGCCGCAGCTCCACCGTCTTATTCTTCGGGTGAATATACCGCATCATTTCCAGCCCCTTGCGCTGGCTGGCCACGGCAAACCCGGTCAGAATGGGCTTGACGCTTTTCATGGTGCCAATCAGCAGCTTGCTTTTCAAACTCGGCATATTCTCACCCGTTTCCTCTCGTTGTTCCACTCCCCGGCAGACATAGATATTTGTATTATAGCCCAAATCCGGCCGTAGCGCAACGCTTTTGCGCGTAAAAGGCAGCCGGGTCGAGATTCGCTGCCGGATGACCGCCTGGTACGGTGTCCACACCGCCACATTGGCTGGTTTGACGCCTGGCTGTCCTATACCCCCAAAAACGCCTTTGAAGGTATTCGATCGGCATCTGCCCCTCTAAGCCCGCCGGATTTCGAATAAATCCGCACAAAAGAAAACGGAAGGCCCGTGTCTTTGACGCAGGCCTTCCGTTTTCTTATTTTTTCTTCAGATAGGGCACCGGGTTGGTGGACGAGCCGTTGACCAGCACTTCGAAATGCAGGTGATACCCCTGGCTGTTGCCGGTGTTGCCCACATAGCCGATAAGCTGCCCCTGGGCCACCTTCTGTCCCACCTTGACGGTGATTTTCCCGCAGTGCGCGTACCGGGTGCGGTATCCGCCGCCGTGGTCGATGACCACGTAATACCCATACCCCTGTCCCCAGGAGCTGGTGGAATTGGCCTCCACCACCCTGCCGCCGTCGGCTGCCACAATGGCGGCGCCCTTGATGCCGTTCTGGGAGATGTCAATGCCGGCGTGCAGCTTGCCCCAGCGGTAGCCGTAAGGGGAATAGATGTTGGTGTACCCCGGCACCGGCCAAATGAAGCGGCCGGTGGCCTTGCCGTCCCCCGCGGTGGTGCCGGCGCTGTAGGTCTTGGCTCCTACCACCACCACCTGGGTCACCGGCTCCTGGGTCACCTTGGCGGACAGCACCGTACGGGATTGCTCCACCCCGTCCACGGTGACCACCTCGGCGGTCACCTGCCGCACGCCGTTTTTCCCCGCCGTCTTGACCTTCTCATACCCCAGGTACTTGGTCTTGTCCTGCACCTTCTCGGTGGTGAAGGCAACGGTCTCGGTATACGTGAGGGTCTGGGCGATCTGTACCTGCAGATAGGGCTGCTCCCGCTGCACCACCAGGCTCTGGCCGATGGTCACCATGTCGGTGTTCCTCACTGCGGGATTGAGTTCCCGCAGCTCGTCCAGGGTCATGTGGTTGGCGCGGGCGATGCCGCCCAGGGTGTCCCCGGCCTGCACCTCCACCGCCTTTTCCACCACGGCCGGACTGGTTAGGCGGGCTTTTAAATCCTCCGTGGTCACCAGGGAAGAAATGGGATACAGCCCGTCCACCACCTCGGCGCTCTGCACAAAGGAGGCACGCTGACCGTCGGCGGTGATATAGGACTGGAGAATCCCATTGAGCATGCCGTCCAGTTCGCTGCGGGAATCTACCGAGCCCTCGAACTTGCCGTTGATGTACAAGCCGCTGGCCTGGGCGATGGAATCGCCGGAAGTGCGGAGGATTTCATCACACAAAGCGGTTTCGTCCAGCATGCCGTCCTTGGGCACCACCGCCAGCGTCAGCTTCGGGCTTTGCTCCAGGCGGAAGGAGCTGTCCGTGTTGATGACTCGCTCCACGGCCAAATTGGCCGCGTTCTCATAGACCGTTTCGTTGGAGATATACCCGAGGGTCCGCCCGTCAACCTCCAGCACCAGCCCGAACGTCCGGCTGGTCCAATACTGCACGGTAAGCAGCAGCACGAACGCCGCCGCCACCGGCGCGGCCAGATTGGCCAGGGACACCAGCGCCTTCCGGTGCCGCCGGATCGCCAGGAACGGGAGGAGAAGCGCCTGCGGCACCACCAGCAGGGGATGCCGCCGCCAGGCCGCCGCCAGTCTCTCCCCAGCCAGCGAAAACCCAGACAAAAAGCGGGCGGAGTCGGTTTTTACGGTAGTGATATGCGGGGTGACGCGCTTGTAAAAGAGGGCGCGCAGGCGGCGGGAAAGGGGGCGGAGCGTGCGCTTCTTGCAGGCCCGGGCCAGGCGGGCCGTCTGCAGGCCTGTCCGGTAGCAAAGCCGGTATACCCTCTCATATACCAAGGCGGCGGACGCCTTGCAGCGGCGCAGGAGCGCCGCGTTATCCTGCGGTTTTTCGGTTTCCAGCAAGTCGTTCACTTCCTTTTTGCCGATGGTTTTCCTCTAACGGTGGTGCTTATCAAATGATTACAAAGTTGTAACTTCTAGGTCTTAGTATAGCTCAAAAGTTACAAGATTGCAACCTTTTTGAAGAACTTCGTACCATTCTGTTATAAATCTATTCACCTTTGTCCTCTTATATGTAATTATTATATAAACATCCGCTAAACCTGCCGCAAAGCCCGGGAAATTTTAGGGGATTTTCGGCTGTGGTTTTTTTCAAACAATTCCGGTTTTTCCCTTCCAAAAGCGAAAAGAAAGCGCCGGAAACGAACGAAAATGCACCAATATTTCCCCCTTTTTCACTAGGAGTGGACACCGCCGTCTTCCAGACGCAAAAAGACGGCGGGCCAATGGCCCGCCGTCTGAAAGAATCAGCGGAAGAATTGCATGGGATCGACCTTGCGGCCGTTCAGCCGCACCTCGAAGTGGAGGTGGGGACCGCTTGTGCGGCCCGTACTGCCGATGAGACCAAGCTGCTGGCCCTTGGTGACCTTCTGCCCGGTGACAACGTACAGAGAACTGCAATGGGCGTAAATGGTCTCGTAGCCGTTGCTGTGACGGATGCGGATCATGTTGCCGTAGCCGCCGTTCCAGCCCTTGGCCGCTTCCACGACCACGCCGCCATCCGCCGCGATGAAGGGCTTATTGCGCACGCTGACAGGGCCGTTGCAGATATCCAGCGCACCGTGGCCGCCGCGGAAGCCGCGGGAGGTGTTGCGGCAAACCGGGACGGGCCAGACAAAGCGGCCAGTAGCGACGCCGTCGCCCACCACCACGGTATTGCCGGCGCTGGCGACCTTCTTCTTGGTGCCCACCACCACGACCTGGGTGACCGGCTCCTTAGTGACGGTTTCGGAAATCACGCGGCGGGACTGCTCCACGCCGTCCACCAGGACGATCTCGGCCACCACGTCTTTGCTGCCGTTGACGCCCTTGGTTTTCACCTTTTCATAGGTGGTGTACTGCTTGCTGTCCTGCTCCTTCTGCACATCGAAGGCAATGTCCTCGCTGTACTTCAGGGTGCGAACAACCTGCACCCGCAGGTAGGGCTGCGGCCGCTGCACCAGAACCTCGTCCCCGATATGCACCATATCGGTGTTCTGATAAGCCGCGTTCATGGCGCGCAGCTCGGAAAGGGTCATATCGTTTTTCCGGGCCACCGCGCCCAGGGTTTCGCCGGCCTGGACGGTGTAGTGCTTGGCCACCACGGTTTCCCGGGTCAGATAAGCTTTCATATCGGCGGCAGAGACGATGGAGGAGATGGGATACAGCCCGTCCACCACCTGCACCTTCTGGATAAATTCGGCCCGCTCGTCGGCGCTGCCGTTGCGGTAGGAGCTGAGGATGTCGTTCAGCACGGCGTCCAGTTCGGCCCGGGATTCGACAGAACCTTCAAATTTATCATCGATATACAGGCCGCTGACCTGGGCGATGGAATCGCTCGAGGAGCGGAGGATCTCGTCACACAGGGAGGTTTCGTCCAGCTTATCCTTCTGGTTGACCACCGCGATGGTCAGCTTGGGCGTCCGCTCCACCTTAAAGGAGTTATCCGTATTGTTGACGCGCTCCACCGCCATGGTGGCCGCCTTGTCGTACACCGATTCGTCGGTAATATACCCCAGCTGCTGGCCGTCGTATTCGAGAACCAGGCCGAAGGTCAAGCCGCTCCAATACCGGACGGTGAACAGCAGCACGAACGCCGCCGCCACGGGCAGGGCCAGGTTGACCAGGCTGACGGCCGCCTTGCGGTGCCGCTTAACCGCCAGAACAGGCAGGAGCAGGGCCTGGGGAATGGACAGCAGAGGGTGGCGCCGGTAAGCGGCGCGCACCCGGAGGCCGGCCTCCGGGAAGCCCTGGGCGATGCGCTTGCACTCGCCGGCCAGAGCGCGCAGATGGCGGAGGAGCAGTCTGTCCGCCACCCGATAGAAAAACCGCCCGACCGGAGCGAGGAGACGGGCCAGGCGTTTGCCGGCCCGGCGGGCCAGCCGCGCCGTGCGGACGCCCGTGAAATAGCTGACAATATATACGGCATGAAGCGCCGTGAAAATTCCGGAAAGACACAGTTTCGAGACTTTGACCAATTGGCGGGCGATGGGCTTTTGATCCTCTTCGTTCCCGTTGCTTGACAAACGACTCACATCCTTTCACTGCCTGCCGGACGGGGGCTGCCCTATCCGGCCTATAAGCAAGACAGAAGTTACAGGTTTGTAACTTCTTTGTCTTATTATACTCATTTTTTTCCGGAAGGCAATGCCTGGATGCAAACTTCATTAGATATAAACGAATATCGCACGCTGTTTCGTGCAGAATGCCAACGATTTACCGGTTGTTTTCATAAGCTAGACGGGCGGGCGTCCAAGATTGCAGGACGGCGGCCATGGCGGCGGCGGCGCGGCGGGCACCCGGGAGATCGTGCTCTAGGTAATTGCCGCACTCCACGGCGGAAGCGCCGGGAATCTCCTCTTCAAAGGCGGCGGTGAAGGCCAGCGCGTCCCGCATAAGGGCGATGGCGTCGGCCTCGCCAATGCCGCGGGTGAGAAAATAGAAGCCGGTGCGGCAGCCCATGGGACCGAAATAAATCACCCCGTCCTTATGAGAACTGTTGCGCACATAGGTGGCAACCAGGTGTTCGATGGTATGGAGGACGGGAGGATCCAGATACGGCGGGGTATTGGGTTTGATGAAGCGGACGTCGTAGGTGACGACGTCGCCGTCGGTGCGGGAGGTATACATACCCGGCGTCAGGCGGGTGTGATCCACTTGAAAGCTGGCGATTTTCTCCATGGGGACGACCTCTTTCCTTTAATATGTATATATAGAGCGATTCCTTATAGAAATGGGTTTTTTCTTCCTCATCCGACAAAAGGGGAAACTTGTCCCCCGTAGGGTTCGGGGATAGGGGTGGTTGAGCGCCGCCCCGCCGGCGGGCGATGCTCGCCCCTGCAGGGAAGCCGCTGGCTTCGGCGGGACGTACCGGCGCGTCGCTCGATCGAGGCTCTTACGGCGTGAGACTTTCCCACTTTTCCATGGTGGAGCTTGACGTTCCTATATACGGGCCCTATACTGTTGTATGCAAAGGGGGGATGACTTATCGAACGCAGAAAACCGGGGCCTCATCCGGAGAAGCCATTGGACACGGCCATTAACCTCAGAATCGATCGGGAAACGATGGAACAGCTTCAATTCTGCATGGACAGGCTGGACATAACCCGTTCCGCCGTTTTGAGGAAAGGCGTTCGCGACTTATACGACAGGCTGAAAAGTCCTTGAGGGAGGCGGCGTGACTACTATACCATACACCGCCGGTTCTTTCAAGCGGGCCGACGGCACCCGAAAACGAGGATAAGGTAGAATAAGTTTCGCAAAAACAAAAGGGACATGGTTTGCAGATCTCTGGTAGGATGAAGTTGCGACACACCATTCTGAAAGGAGAATGGCAGCGTGACCACTACCGTATACGACGATGCGCATCGTGTACTCTCCACTGTCGAGAAAACGGCGAATGAGACGATCATCACCGGATATGAGTAACTTATAAAGGGGATATTTATTCGGTATATTTGCCAAATGATTTTAGTACCATTAACGATAACGGATGGATTACTACTAACACGGAATCGGATAATTTAATTGAGTGGGATTGGTTGAAATTTTTAACTGGGATTGAACTGGGAAATGAAAAAGAAGATAGTCAAATAGTATATGCTGGAGACCAAGTAGTTTCCACCGGTCGTACCAATAATATACTTGCTCAGACCGGTTTAAGCGTGTTTCCCGGAGTAGTAAGTGCGTTAGACGGTAGTGTTACCAACTCACATATTCAATTCATATTTCAACAAAAAGGAGATAACAAACGTGTTATTATAACCGTAGGTTATGCTGGCGCAGAAGACTTGTTTTTGAGATATGCAGATGACATACCTCATAGTGTTTTTTGGGCCCAGGCGGGTTCTCCGATAGGATATGCAGTTATAAGTTCAGCAATGGAAGAGAAGTATAAATCGCTGACCGGTAAAAATGATACACATTGGCATGAGATATGGGATGCACAAGTAACTACAGATAGACGGCATAGGGAAACTAGTGAAACAGGCTTTTTGTGGTTCAATTCAGAAGGAAAACTTATGGAAAAGCCGCTAGTGTTTCCTAATGACAAAGTACAAATAGGCGTGCTTTCCGGTTTTTTAGGCTTTGGTTTTACTCCTCGTGTTGATGTTGACATATCGCAATCTAAACCTGCGCCACAAACATATCAAGAGCTATTTAATAAAGCCCTTTCAAGATTCAATAGATAAGGTCTAAAGAGCCTATGGAGAAATACAGTAACGCACCCCCTACTAAGATTTAATAGGTAATAGGGGGTGCGTTACTGTACTCTACATGGTAGTATTTTTTTAAAATAGGAGATCGAACCATGTTGAGAACAAAAAGATATACTTTGAGCATCATAACTGTTTTATGCTTAAATATTTTGTATTTTCTCTGGCAGACGTATCCCAAACATTTTTTGCCATTGTCTAAGCCGCCTGTGCTTTTAGCAGATTTTATTACTAATGTAATATATTTTTGCATTTATATTTTCTGCCTTGTTTGTATTGCCAAACCAGTTAATACGCATCTTTCTCTAAAAAAATATATCGGTATAACCGGTCTGCTTTTGGCTGTGCAGCTTGGTTTCGATTTGATAAACATGATGGGACGCATATTTTCCTATTATGTCCTCATTCTTAATGATGTATGTTCCATCCTGTGTTTCATTATTTCATGGATAATTTTATGCAAACTCTTTCAGTTGAAAATCCAAGCCACTAAGAAAAAAAGTATTTTATTCATAACAGGCGGTCTAATGATACTTTTTGTGAGTCTTTCTATCGTAACGGTTTTTAATATTTTTACCATACATGAAATTCAAGTAGCGGTTGATAAATTTTCATCTTTAGAATCTATAAGCCAAATGATTCAAAACAGGGCGTTTATTGTACAGATACGCAGCCTGATATTAGAAATAATTGTATCCGTATGTATTATCATAATTAGTTTTGAGTTAACAAATCGTGTGGATGATAAGGATATATGTAAAGATTCGTATAAAAGGGGCCAGCTTTTTCTACGTGTTGTTGCTATCATAATTGGAACTTTTTTTATCTTTGGTATAAAACTGCTTATCCTTCCCTTTTCCGCTATCAGAAAAACTACAAGCAGTTCACATCACAGTCAAAACATGATTCCGCAGGAAGAATTCGATCTGGATCTAGATGAAACGGTGATAGAACGAGCAACAGGATATTCGACAAACGAAGCAGTATATGCCGTATCGAATATTGATATATACTATGCAAACGAGCGATTGTTATCATTTAAAATGGACTATGTGAGTCCTGTTGAGCCTGTTGATTTGCATTCCGGCAACGTGGTCATGCAGGAACCGTTTGTGCATTTACCAGTTGAAAGTGTAGATGCTCAAATGTATAGGAATTATGCCATTATGTTTGTAGAAGATAGTGTACCAAGGGCTTTGCTACTGAAGGATATCAATACATGCAAGGAAAGTGCTATGCTAACCAAAATTTGTGAGGCTATGATCGAAAAGAAAAATTGGAATTTTTTTGAATGTGCTTATCTATACTTGCTAAAAAATGATCCTGATTTTATTGAACCATATATTAAGAGATATTCCAAAGGTGAGTTTACAAACGATGAATTGAATTTAAATAAAGATATAAATGCTGCATATATTCAGAAGTTAGCACAATATGTAAACGTGCAATAATAAGCTTAAACTTTAGGTGTTTCAGAGAATCTCAGCGACGACTTTGGTATGGTAGAAAGGTGCCCAGTTATGAAAAAATGGTTTTTATTAGGAGGAATATGGATAGTGTTATTTAGCTTTACGGGATGTAGAACAGGAGATCTGAGAGCTTCTTCTGAAGCTACAAAAGAGATGGAAGCCGCGGCTAATATTCTCATTCAATGTTTGGATAATAAGGATGTGGATATGCTTACGGGGCTTTTATCAGAAGCAGCACTTCAGACGTCGGATCTTGATGAAGGAATTGCATATACCTTTTCTATATATGAAGGGCCTTCAGCAAGCGTCAAACAAGCTAGTTGCCCTATTCACAGCAAAAACCGTCCAGATGGAAATAGTATCACGGTTGATGGGAACTATACAATCACAACCGAGCAAGGAAAAACATATGGGCTGTATTTGGAATTCGTTAGTATTCATGAGTGGGAACCAGAGAAACTTGGAGTGAATCGGGTAGAAATATATGACAAAGAGCAGGAGAATATAGAAGACATTAAGCCGCCGTATCAATATGCCTGCTCGGGGGTGTATAATCCCGCTTGGGAGGATGAGCCGGATCGACTCCAAGAACAGTATAGGGAAGTCTCCGAGTCATCTGGCCAAAGCCGATAAGGTATTAAGAAACGAATATTGAATGGGCGCGTTACTCTGCATCTTTCATAGAGACTTATGCTTCAGGCGATATCAGTAATGGATGTCGCCTGAAGCGATTTATTCAATGATAAAACGATTCATAAAATAACTACTCCGATCAAGAGGGGGTATAAGGCTTTGGGTGTAAAATGGCCGTTCTGCTTGAGAATAAACAAGCTGGACTGTCTCTTATAAGGTGAAAAGTCACATGATTTGGAGAGGATTAAATGGATGAGGATAAGATTAAAGGTTATATTTGTTGCGGTCTTGAGAAGCATCCTTCCGGTGTAATGTATATCAAAATGGCTTTGGGGATGAACATCATATACATTTTAGAGATCTTCATCTGCGTGGTCAAAGGAGGGGCCTTATTTGGGTTAGGGATGATCGTACTTGGTATAGCTTTCGCTTCAACTTTAATAGCGGTAATTTTATCTTTTCGAATTTCCTTGGTAAAGCGGATCGCGGTGTCGTGTATCTTAGGTACAGCTGCGGTTATCAATCTCGCTTTATTCTGCTTGATGTTCTGTTTTATATTAGAAACCCCTCTATGGGTAAAAGTTCTTGTCTTTTCTTTTCCATTTTTCTGCAGTTTTGCAAGCATATTTGTGATGAGAAGATCCATTAAAAATGGGGCGTTTTTAAAAGTAAGACCGAACAAAATGAAAAGCTTTCCCTCTTTTGTTGCCTTCGGAGTTGTCGGCATGGGGTTGGGGCGTTTGTTATTCAGTGGAAAAGAAGCGACGGCAGGTCTCGTTGTGCTAACGGTTCTTGTTATGCTTGTGGCGGTAATCTTTTCCACCGGTATGGCCGACTGGTTGAAGTTGTATTATATTCATAAGCTCAGCCTTGAGGATGCAGACCTTTGGCCACTAATAGCAGATGATACAGTAAGCGGAGGCCAATAGTTAGAAAGATACCGTCCGGCTTGATCAATTTCAAGGCGGACGGTATCTTTCGTTCTGGCCTTTGATAAATTTCCTTATGCTGCGACAGAAAACCGTTCTCTGAAATCGATCTTCCAAAATGCGCGGGTTACCGATCGGTGTTTGCGAGGACATGTGCCTCGCAAACACTCCTTATAGGCGAAAACCGGTGGAAACACGTGTGTTTCCGCCGGTTTTCAAGAGCAGGGCGTGGTCGGGCGGAGCGAATGCTCCGCCAGCGGGGTACAGAGGAAGTAAGGCTCGTGTCAACGGGCCGCAGCGATCCGGCGTCCCCGTCCAGCAGCTTGTCGACAACGCCGACAAGCTGAACGAGCACAGGCTTTTCGCCTGTGCTCGTTTTGTCAGCCATCGTACCGACCGGGTAGATCGCTGGAAAAGCCCCGATCCTGGGTGATTTCGATCATCGGCTGTCCGGTGGGCAGAGCGGCGCGGAAGGCGGTGATCATATCCTCCGCCTCCGCCGCGGCCAGCTCGTACAAATCGAAGAAGCTGTCCGTACTGGCCAGCGCGGGATCGTCCGGATTGTGCCACGGGCGATGGGCCTCGTTGGCATAGTCCCAGTCGGAGGTATCCGCCGGGCGCAGCAGGGCGGAGGCGAAATGGGCCCGGCCGCTCACCGCCTCGACCGGGCGCAGGATCCACCGGCGCCGCAGGCCCGAACGGTCGGTCATCAGGCGCAGCACCCGGCGCATATCCGCCGGCGCCTGGCCGATATGGGCGGGGTCCGCGTCCGCCGTGCCGAACCAGGCGGCGAACAGCGGGGCGTACAGCCGGCCAATGGCCAGGTTGACCGCCTCCCGCTCCGGGGGCAGCACGGCGGTCAGCTTGAAATCCTGCACCAGGCGGCCGGTTTCCCGCCGCAGGATAATGGTGTCCAGGGCGCTTTCGATCCGGAAATGATACGTATGGGCGCTCTTGGCGTAGGCCGGCTGTTCCTCAGCGAGCACCTCCTGCCAGCAGCGGACATAGGGGTGGGCCGTCCTGTCCAGGGCATAATGGCAGAAAAAGCCCTCCACATAGCTTTGCATCAAAGAGCGCTCCGGTTCCTCCGTCCGGTTGAGGACGGCACGGAAACCTTCGAAAATGCGGGCGGGGCTCAGCTTATGCATCCGCACGCCCTCGCGCACGTAGCTCTTCCCCGGCTCCCACGGCAGGATGCGGTGGAAGAAAAACAAATCGGGGCCCTGGGCGCCGATGAGGCCCGCGTCCCGGTCGGCAACCGGGGCCCCTGCCTGGCGCAGGCGGGAAAAGACCCGCTGCGCGAATTGATAATGGGTAATCAGAGCCGGCACGACCAGCCCTCCTTCGTGGTGACAAAATACGGCCGGAAACCTTGAAAAAGCCGGGTTTTGCGGCATACAAGGCCGCAAAATGCGGGCCACGTCCATGGCCCGCAAGGGAGTTTCCGGGTCGGCGCCATCCGTTGCGGCGCTGAACCCAGTATAGCACACTTTCCGGCAAAAGGGAGCAATAAACGTGAATTTCCAGCGGATTCCTGAAAGGAATACGCAGGATTCCTGAAAGGAATACGCAGGATTCCTGAAAGGAATGCGCGGGATTTCTGGAAGGAATGCGCGGGATTTCTGGAAGGAATGCTCATGTGCGGTAAAGTAACACACAAGAATTTGATAGACAGCAGTCCTTTACTATTCCGTACACTGCTTAAAAAGTAGAAAAAGGTAGGTTCGTGTGGTATAATGAGATTGATAAAGTAACGGAAATGCATTGTTTTATATGTGATTTGTTATATTACCCATTTTGGTTTGAATGGAATATTGCACCTCTTATTTTTGGATAAGGTTGAACACCGGAAGGGATAAAGTAGCATGAAGAAAAAAGCAAGATACATATTAACAACATTTCTCCTGCTTATGATTATCGGGGGAGTATTCTTTATACCATGGGCTTTGAAGCCCGAAAATCTTCGGGAAACTAAAAACAAAATAAATTCCATTTTATATAACTTAGAATTTGGAGATAGATCCTATAATGCGAAATCATTGGCAGTTGTAAATCTTTCAGATGGTGATATATTCATTTCTAAAAAAGCTAACGAACAGCGGCTCCCTGCCAGTTTAGCAAAATTATTTGTTATTGAATATGCGTCAACAATAGCAAACTTAGACGATATAGTTTCAGTAAGCACAGAGGCACTTGCTATGACGAAAGCTGGTTCTTCCGTTGCGAATATACAAGAAAAAGATTACTTTCTTCATAACTTGTTTGCTGCTATGTTAGTTCCATCTGGGAACGACGCTGCTTATGTAGTTGCCGATTATTGTGGAGGAATTTTATCGTCACAGGCAGACAGTAGTGAAGAGCGTGTGAGAATATTTATGGAAAAACTTAACGGATATTTACAAGAAAATGGGTACAAAAATACAGTCCTTTATGACCCAAGTGGATTTGATATGAGTGCGCTCACAACTGTTTTAGACATTAAAGCAGTCGTTGATAGATTATTAGAAAAAGACTGGTTTAGAGATATTATTTCACAACATTCTTATACGGCAACACTACCGGATACAAGCACGCAGACATGGAAAAATACAAATACTTTTCTTGACCCCGAATCCGATTACTATAATAAGAACGTCATAGGAGTAAAGACAGGTTCTCTATCTGACGATTATAATTTAGTAGTGCTTTATCAACAACACGGGAAAGAATTTTTAATATGTAGTTTGGGTTCTCAATCAAATTCATCACGATATGATGATGTAACTTATATTATCAAAACAATAGATGAATCAAACTCTTTAGCTCACTAAAAAATATTGGTTCAAAGATATTAGGAATACCAGAATACTATCATTTATTATTATCATACATTGAGCAGGAAATCTAAAAACATAGGTTTCCTGCTCTTTTTTACCAAAATCGAGGAGCTCTATGGAATTTTTCAACTCTGCCATCGACGTATTACAGGGGGCAAATACGCAGGATTCCTAAAGAGACAGCCCGCGGACGCGCAGCAGAGACGCCATGTCCTCCGGCAGGGGGCTTTCGAAGCAGAGGGGTTCCCCGGTGAGGGGATGCTCCACCCGCAGCAGGGCGCAGTGCAGGCCGTGGCGGGGCAGCAGGGTCTCATCCGTTCCGTAGACGGTATCGCCGGCCAAGGGGTGGCCGATATGGGCCATATGCACCCGGATTTGATGGGTGCGACCGGTCTCCAGCCAGAGGCGCACCAGGGTAACGGCCCCATCGGTATCCAGGGCCTGCCAGTGGGTGACGCTGGCCTTGCCCCCCTCCCCCACCTCCCGGGTGATGCAGCTGCCCTCCCGCACCCGGATGGGGGCGTCGACAGTGCCGGATCCGTGCAGCTCTCCCAGGACGACGGCCAGGTATTCCTTATACGCCTTGCCGGTCAGGGCATAGGCCACGTGGGGATTCTTGGCCGCCAGGAGCAGGCCGCTGGTATTGCGATCCAGGCGGTTGGTCGGGCGGAAGGACAAGGGGGTGCCCTGCCGGGCGTAGTGGGCCACCACGGCGTTGGCCAGGGTGGGCTCCGGCTTGCCGGCGGAGGGATGGACGGCGAGATAGGGCGGTTTATCCACCACCAGGAGGGCGTCGTCCTCAAACACCACAGACAGGGGAATATCCGCCCCCTCGATGCGCACGGTATCCTCCGGCAGGCGGAGGGTCACGGTCTGGCCGGCGCGGACCCGGTCGATGGTGCGGCGGGGAACGCCGTCCACCGCCATGCCGCCCTCCACCTGCTTGAGGCGCACCACCATCCGCCAGGACAGGCCGCAGTCCCGGCGGAGAAAATTCTGCAGAGTATCCCCGTCAAAGGCCGGGGGCACGGTATAGGTCAGGCACTGCATGAGGCGGCCTCCTTTCGAACAATGGGCCTGGACGTGAAAGGCGGGGGATCGGCGTGCGCCGCCGATCCCCCGCGGTTTATTCGTCGCCGTCGTCCTCGCCGCCATCTTCGGCGGCGGCCTCCTCCGCAGAGGGGGCTTCCTCGTCGTCGTCCTCCAGCTCATCCAGGGTGATCTTGCCCCGGCTGAGGAGATACAGCTTTTCGCTGTACTCATCGATGGTGTTCAGAGAGACATAAATCATGTATTTGAACACTTCCATGTCGATGAGGCTGTCCCGGTAGCTCTGCACCATCCGGAAAGTCAGGCGGCCCTTTTCAATCCCCAGATCGAAGTTGCCGTTGATGAGAATGTCGTTGATTTTGCAGACGCCCAGGGCGATCTCCTGGATGCGTTCCGGCTTGACCTTGAAGGGCAGGAAGGAGAGCAGGCGAATGAGATCCCGTTCACCGTCGATGGAAATGGTCAGCTCCATCGGCAGGCCGTCGCCGTGCACCTCGAAGTGTACGTCGAGATCCTCATCGTTCTGCTGATAGTGGTAGCCGATATCGTCGAGAGATGCGCACAGCATGCTGTAGGCTTGGCGGGCGTTTTGCAGGTCTTTTTCATCCATGGGGATTCCTCCTTATAGACAATATTATTTGGGGGCGTCCAGGACGGCGGTGAAGCCGATGGACGTGCCTTTGGCGTGGAGCAGCTGCTGGAATTCCTTATCCGCCACGGCACTGCGCAGATCCTCGGGCAGCAGGCGGATGGGTTCGCCACGATTGAGTTGATGCCGGACGGAGGCCTTGGCCCACACCCGCTCGTACAGGTTGCGTGCCAGGCGGGCGTTGCTGAAGTTTTTCGCCTTATACTGAGCGTCGCTGACCGAGCCGAAGAAGCTCGCGGCGGCCTCGCGGAAGGGCTCATCGAAATCAAAGGCCTTGCCCGCCATATTTAAGAAAATGCGGGTAAGCTGCTCCCTCGAATAGTTGGGGAAATGGATTTCGTAGGGCATCCGGCCGGCCAGGCCGGGGTTTGCCTTCATGAGAACCTCCATCTCGTCCGGATAGCCGGACATGATGACCACCATTTTGTCCCGGTTATTCTCCATTTCAGCGATGAGGGTATCGATGGCCTCCTTGCCGTAGTCCCGGCTGTTGTCGTCGCCGGCGTAGAGGGAATAGGATTCGTCGATGAAAAGGACGGATCCGTAGGCGCTGCGGCAGATTTCGCTGGTTTTGGGGGCGGTTTCGCCCACGTAGCGGCCGCAGAGGCTGCGGCCGGAGACCTCATAGAAGTTGCCAATTTCGAGGATCCCCTTCTCCTTGAGGATCCGACCGACGATCCGGGCAACGGTGGTTTTGCCGGTGCCAGGGCTGCCCACGAAGCGCATGTGCAGGCAGGGCCGTTCCGGGAAGCGGCCGCTTTCGGCCAACTCCTTCTGGGTCTGCACCTGGGCCACCATTTCGAGAATGCGATCCCGGATATGCTCCATGCCCACCATTTCGTCGAGCTGGGCGACACCCGATTCCGCGGCCGGCTCCCGGGTGAAGCCGTCGAGATCGGCGGCAGCGATGCGGGTATCGTCCGACTGGGCGGCGGCGTTGGCCAGAAGCTTGCGGTAAATCATCTCGTTGGCCAGCTTATCGATGGAATCCAGGCCATAGAAGCGGGTGCCGCTTTTTTCCTCGGCCAGGCGCTGCTCAAACAGGGGCCACGCGTCGTCGGCCAGGGTGAAATGGCAGTCGGCCAGCAGGCGGCGCAGGCACTCCCCGTATTCCTCATTCGAGAAGGGGATGAAGGGCACCGAACGGGTGAACACCACGTCGGACAGGCCGACGCGCACCGTCTCCAGCACGTCGGGCTGGATGTAGGGCACCCGGAAGACGAACACGTTGTCCTCCCGGGCGTCGGCCATCACGCGGAGCATCCGCTGAAATTTGGGATCCCGCACCTTGGGGATCCAGTGGCTGATATCCACGCACAGAACGCCCTTGAAGTGGTTGCGGCTGCGCAGGAAATCGGCCAGCTTCTGCAGGGGCTCCGCCTCGTCGCCGGCAGGAGGCTCGAGCGACCATTCCATCACCCGTTTTTTGGCGGGGAAGGCGAAGAGGCCCAGCTCGGCGGTCAGGTCGGCCAGCCGCTCGAGCGCGGTGGTCAGGCCGCAGCCGTCGTTGACGGCGAAGAGATAATGCTGGAACTGGAAGGCGCGGCGGGCGCCGGTGCGCTGGATCTGCGGCGCGATGGCGTGCAGCTCGGCCGCCAGCTCCTTCAAGGCGGCGGCACCCACCAGGCCCTGGATGGCATCCAGGGCGGAGGAAGCGGCGGGGGCGGCCTTTTTCGACCGGCGGGCGGGGAGGTTTTCCCCGTCCATGGCCTTTTCGGCGCGTTCCTCCTTTTCCACGGGGATATCGCTGGCCGCGGCACGTTTGCCCTTTTTCTCCGTTTTCCGGGCAGCCTCCTGCTTTTCGGCGCCGAGCAGGCGGTCGGCCTCCTCGGGCGAGAGGGGCTGCAGCGAGCAGGTGCAGGCCTTTTCGGCCTCGTCATCGGCCCAGTGCTGCCGCAGGATGCGGTGAATCTCCTGCTCCAGATTATGGGGATCGTCCCCCGGCAGGGAAACCACCAGGCGGCAGCCGGTATAATTCTTTTTAAGCACGGTGACGGACTTTTCGTCACCGAAGCCGGTGAGCAGGTCGCTCACCAGCACCTCCACGGGCAGAACGTTCTTTTTGCTTTCCTGCAAGACCCATTTGCCGTCGAAGGTGCATTCTATCAAGCAGCTTGCCATAACGATTCGGTTCCTTTCTGAGGGAAAGCGGCGGCCGGCGGGCGCCGGCTCACATGGGGTGGCTTATGAATGGAAAAGGGGGCTGTTGCGTTGGGAGTTCTTTCTCCTTTCGCAACAACCCCGTTCCCTTGGCGGCAGGCCCGTTTCGCGGGCGAGCAGTGCTCGCCCCTACAACCTCCGCCCGATGGGGCGATACAGGCGGGGCGCGTCCGATCGGGCGGGATCGACGGGGGGCTGCTGCAAAAGGAGCGTATCCTCCTCATGCAGCAGCCCCATCGGCATGGCGTTTATGCAATCGGGACGACCCAGCCGAAGGGATCCGGGACGCGGCCGTTCTGAATACCGGTGAGGGTATCGTAGAGCCTCTGCGCCACCGCGCCGATCTGGCCGTGGTTGATATGGATCTTTTCGTCGTCCACCTTCAGTTCGCCGATGGGCGAAATGACCGCCGCGGTGCCGGTGCCAAAGGCCTCCTCCAGCGCGCCGGTGGCGGCGGCTTCACAGACCTCGGCGAGGGCGAGGCGCCGTTCGGTGACGGTATAGCCCCAGGAACGCAGCAGCTCGATGCAGGACATCCGGGTGATGCCGCCCAGGATGCTGCCCTCAAGGGCCGGGGTGATAATTTCGCCGTTTATTTTGAAGAAGACGTTCATGGTGCCGACTTCTTCGATGTATTTCCGCTCCACGCCGTCCAGCCAGAGAACCTGGGTATAGCCCTGTTCCTCGGCCACGGCCTGGGCCTTGAGGGAGGCGGCGTAGTTGCCGGCGGTTTTGGTAAAGCCCATGCCGCCCTTGACAGCGCGGACATACTGGCGCTCCACATAAATTTTCACAGGGTTGATCCCTTCGGGATAGTAGGCGCCCACGGGAGAGAGGATGATGATAAACAGCAGATGATGGGCCGGGTGCACGCCCACGTGGGGATCCACCGCGATGATGAAGGGGCGGATGTACAGGGCGGTGCCCTCGCCGGAGGGGATCCAATCCTGGTCGATTTCCACCAGCTTTTTTACCGCTTCCACGGCGAAAGGCTCGTCGATGGGCGGGATGCACAGCCGGTCGTTGGACAGGTTCAGCCGGGCCATGTTCTTATCGGGGCGGAACAGGACCACCTGGCCGTCGGGGGTGCGGTAGGCCTTCATGCCCTCGAAAACCTCCTGGCCGTAATGCAGGCACATGGCGGCCGGATCCAGGGACAGGGGGCCATAGGGGACGATGCGCGGGTTATGCCAGCCCTCGCCCTCGTCGTAATTCATCAGAAACATGTGATCGGTGAAAATGTTGCCGAAGCCCAGCTTGGAGGAGTCGGCCGGCTTCGCCTTAAGCGTTGCGGCGCGTTCTATCGTGATTTCCTGCATAACACATACACTTCCTACCAGTATTCCTTTAAGATAGGGTCTTGCTTTATTATAGTACCCGCCCGCGCAAATTGCAAGATCAAGATACGGTCTCGGGGACACCCTTAATATGGGCGCGGCGCCAGGAGCCGGTGCACAGGTAGACGACGCCCACGACCAGGCCCACCAGGGAGGCGGAGGGGGCCGCGAGGCCGACGCCGTTTAGGCCGAAGTGCAGCACCTGGCCGAACAGGACGGCGGCGGGGATGCGCACCAGCAGGGAGCTGACACAGCCGTTGAGCAGGGAAAACAGGGTCTGCCCCGCGCCCATGGCCAGGCCGTTGATGCAGAACAGGATGCTGGTGATGAGATAGTCCCAGCTGATGACCCGCAGGTATTCGGCGCTGGCGGAAACGATGGCGGGATCGGTGTCCCCGCTCATGAACAGGCTGGCGATGCCCGCCGGGAACAGATTGACCACGGCGAACATCAGGGCCGAGAAGACGAAGGACATGCCCATGGCCACGAACATGGTTTTCCTGGCCCGTTCGGGCTTGCCGGCGCCGATGTTCTGGCCGGCCATAGAGGAAACCGAGGCCTGCATGGCCAGGGAGGGCAGGATGGCCACGCTGTTGACCTTGCCGGCGATGCTCAGGGCGGCGGATCCGGTCAGCCCGGCCACCCCGTTGGCGATGGTCATCAGCACCATGAAGGACAGGCTGACCAGGGTGCCCTGGAGAGAGGCGGGAATCCCCAGCTTGACCAGCTGGACGGCCAGGGCCTTATCCATCTTGAAGCTGCGGGGATGAAAGTCGAACACAAAGTCCCGGCGGCGCAGAAAGACGATGGACATCACCAGACTCAGGGCCTGGGCGGCGATGGTGGCCCAGGCGGCGCCGGCCGCGCCCATGTGGAACACGCCGACAAACACCAGATCCAGCACGATGTTGACCACGGCGGCCACGCCGACGAAGATGAGGGGATGGCGGGAGTCGCCCATGCCGCGCAGCACGGCGCTGACGGCGTTATAGCCCACGATGAACAGGGTGCCGCCCATGCAGATGTTCAGATAGGCCAGGGCCTCGCCGTAGCAGTCGGCCGGGGTCTGCATCAGGCGGAGCACCCAGGGGTTAATCAGCAGCATAATCACGGTGATGGCCGCGCCCGCGATGGCGTACAGGGTGAACATGGTGCCGACGGTGCGTTCCACCTCCTTCTGCCGTCTGGCGCCGATGAACTGGGCGATCATGATGGTGCCGCCCACGGCCAGGCCGCTGATAAGGTTGATGATGAGAATGGTCACCTGGCCGCCGATGCCCACGGCCGAAGCGCCCACCGCGCCGCCGAACTGCCCCACGATGACCATATCGGCCATATTGTACAGGGCCTGCAGCAGGTTGGACAGCAGAAAGGGAACGGAAAACTTCAGCAGCTGTCCGAACACGCTTCCCTGCGTCAGGTCGGTTTGAAACTGGCTCAATGCTTGCACTTCCTCATTTTACATATAGAATATAGGATAAGAGAGCGGCGGGCCGTTGTCAAGCGAGATGCGGAAAGTTTGTTCGATGGGCGAGAAATTTCAGCAATTTTCTACGGTACGGCCCTTTCGCGCGGTGCGGAATTGTGGAACATTTCGATTCCGCATTTTCCGGCACGGGGCTTCTTGAATTTTTTCCACAGTATGGTACAATATAGAAACATCGCGCTGCAATATTTTACAAGAAGGAGGAGTTCCCATGGAAAAGAAGAAGTTCTATCTGACCACCGCCATCGCCTACACCTCGCGCAAACCGCATATCGGCAACACCTATGATGTGGTTCTCGCCGACATGATCGCCCGGTATAAGCGCATGATGGGGTTTGATGTGTTTTTCCTGACCGGTTCCGACGAGCACGGGCAGAAAATCGAGGACTGCGCACGGGAACAGGGGATTTCTCCGAAAGCCTATGTCGACGGCGTTTCCGAGCAAATCCGCGCCGTTTGGGACTGCCTGAACACCACCTACGACAAATTCATCCGCACCACCGACGGGTATCATGAGAAGGCGGTGCAGAAGATTTTCAAAAAGCTGTACGACCAGGGGGATATTTACAAGGGCGAATACGAGGGGAAATACTGCGTGCCCTGCGAATCCTTCTTCACGGCCAGCCAGCTGAAGGACGGCAAGTGCCCCGACTGCGGGCGGGACGTGACCGACGCCAAGGAGGAAGCGTATTTCCTGCGGCTGAGCAAGTACCAGGACCGGCTGCTGCAGTATTATGAAGAGAACCCGGATTTCATCAAGCCGGATTCCCGCCGCAACGAGATGATCAACAATTTCCTGAAGCCCGGGCTGTCGGATTTGTGCGTGTCCCGCACCTCGTTTACCTGGGGCATTCCGGTGGAATTCGATCCGAAGCACGTGGTGTACGTGTGGCTGGACGCGCTGACCAACTACATCACCGGGTGCGGGTACGACCCGGACGGGAGCGATGAGCACTATCAGAAGTACTGGCCGGCGGACTTGCATGTCATCGGCAAGGACATCGTGCGGTTTCACACCATCTACTGGCCCATTATCCTGATGGCCCTGGGCGAGCCGCTTCCCAAGCAGGTGCTGGGGCATCCGTGGCTGCTGTCCGGCGAGGATAAGATGAGCAAGTCGAGGGGCAACGTGCTGTACGCCGACGATTTGGCGGCCCGGTTCGGAGTGGACGCGGTGCGGTATTATCTGCTCAGCGAAATCCCCTTCGCCCAGGACGGCACCATCACCCACGAGAGCTTCATTACCAAGTACAACGCGGATTTGGCCAACACGCTGGGCAACCTGGTCAACCGCAGCATCGCCATGGCGAACAAGTATTTCGGCGGTGAGGTGCGCCGGCCGGCCGGCTGGGACGAGGAGCCCGACGCGGATCTGCGGCGTTTGGCCGGGGAAACGGCGGACAGCTACGTCCGGCTGATGGACGTTTACCACAACGCGGAGGCGCTGGACGCGGTGATGGGTCTGGCCAAGCGGTGCAACAAATACATCGACGAGACCGCGCCCTGGGTGCTGGCCAAGGACGAGGCGGATAAGCCCCGGCTGGAGGCGGTGCTGTACAATCTTATCGAGTGCATCCGGCTGCTGGGGATCCTGCTGACCCCCTTCATCCCGGGGACGGCGGAGGAAATTCTCCGGCAGATTCAGGCGCCGGCGGAACTGACCGGCATGGAGACGGCGGTATTCGGCAAAGCGGAAGGGTTTCAGGTGGGGACGCCCGCCCCGCTGTTCGCCCGCATCGACATGGAAAAGGAGCTGGCCGCCATCCGGGAGGCGGCGGCCGCGGCCGCACCGGCCAAGGCGGAGGAGCCGGCGCAGGGGCTGGCCTTCCTCGAACAAATTGGGATCGAGACCTTCGCCCAGGTGGATCTGCGGGCGGCGAAAATCGTCGACTGCGAGCCGGTGAAAAAAGCCAAGAAACTGCTGAAGCTCACCCTGAACGACGGCACGGACACGCCCCGGACGGTTTGCTCCGGCATCGCCAAGTGGTACGCGCCGGAGGATTTGAAGGGCCGCTCGGTAATCCTGGTGGCCAACCTCAAGCCCGCGGTGCTCTGCGGGGTGGAGAGCCAGGGGATGATCCTGGCCGCCGACGACGGCGAGAACGTCAAGGTGCTGTTTGTGGACGGGGTCGCCCCGGGCAGCAAGATACGATAAGCGCAAAAGGGCGGCCCAGCGGGCCGCCCTTTATTCATGGAGGATAGAATATGGAAGGAATTTTCGATTCCCACGCCCATTACGACGCGGAGCAGTTCGACGAGGATCGGGACGTGCTGCTCGGCCGGCTCCCCTCCCTGGGCGTGGTGGGGGTGGTCAACGCGGCGAGCAACCTCGCCTACTCCCGCACATCCATCGCGCTGGCTGAGCGGTATCCTTATGTCTACGCGGCGGTGGGGATCCACCCCGAGGAGGCAGGGGCGCTGACCGATGAGGATCTCCGCGAGCTGCGGCGGCTGTACGCCCACCCCAAGGTGGTGGCCATCGGGGAAATCGGGCTGGACTACCATTACGAGGACGCCTGTCCCCGGGCCGTCCAGCAGGATCGCTTCCGGCGGCAGACGGCGCTGGCGGCTCAGCTGGGCGCGCCGGTCATCGTGCACGACCGGGAGGCGCATGAGGATGTCCTGGAGATACTCCGGGAATACCGGCCCGCGGGGGTGATCCACTGCTTTTCCGGCAGCGTGGAGACCATGCGGGAGGCGGTGAAGCTGGGGCTGTACATCGGGCTGGGGGGCGCGGTGACCTTCAAGAACGCCCGCCGGCCGGTGGAGGTGGCGGCGGCGGTACCGCTGGACCGGCTGCTGGTGGAGACCGACGCGCCCTAT
>ERZ856578.1951-NODE-1951-length-36097-cov-5.491949_pt1 | contig 36097 bp, 30 predicted proteins | sample MGYA00514384_ERZ856578 | MGnify/ENA primary metagenome ERZ856578 (study PRJEB29103, sample SAMN06111958) | human gut metagenome | biome: human gut; feature: ankylosing spondylitis patient; material: healthy_person | host: Homo sapiens | place: China:Hangzhou...
GCTGCTACTGAGACTGAGATGAAAGAAGCAAAACTCCGTATGGAAGATGCTCTGGCAGCTACAAGAGCAGCTGTTGAAGAGGGTATCATCTGTGGTGGTGGATCTGCTTACATCCACGCATCCAAAGAGGTTGCCAAACTGGTAGACACTCTGGAAGGTGATGAGAAGACCGGTGGTAAAGTGATCCTGAAAGCTCTGGAAGCTCCGCTGTTCCACATCGCAGCAAACGCAGGTCTGGAAGGCGCAGTGATCATCAACAAAGTACGTGAGTCTGAGGTTGGTGTAGGATTTGATGCTTACAATGAGAAGTATGTAAACATGGTAGATGCAGGTATCCTGGATCCGGCTAAAGTTACCAGAACCGCTCTGCAGAACGCTACCAGCGTTGCATCTACATTCCTGACCACAGAGGCTTGTGTGGCTAATATTAAAGAAGAGACTCCGGCAGCTCCGGCTGGCGGCGGAATGGGTATGATGTAAGGAATACATCAGCATCTGTGTGAATAGAAAAAGGACATTGTCAAAAGACAATGTCCTTTTTTTGAAAATGGCATTGACAGAGAGGCATGCTTCTGATAGACTAGATTCAATATCAATTTAAACATTATTTTTTCTACTAAATAGTTGTTTATATATAAGAGAAAATAATAAATGAAAAAACAACAGATCAGAGGAAAGAGAGGAAAAGAAATGGGCAAAATTATCGGTGAAAGCATTACGTTTGATGATGTACTGCTGGTTCCCTCCTATTCAGAGGTGATCCCGAACCAGGTCAACCTGGAGACATGGCTGACAAAGACTGTCAAGCTGAATATTCCTATGATGAGTGCAGGAATGGACACGGTTACCGAACACAGAATGGCAATCGCTATGGCAAGACAGGGTGGTATCGGTATTATTCATAAAAATATGTCAATCGAACAGCAGGCAGAAGAAGTGGATATGGTAAAACGTTCTGAGAACGGTGTTATCACAGATCCGTTTTCTCTGTCACCGGAGCATACACTGGCAGATGCCAATGAACTTATGGCAAAATACAGGATCTCCGGTGTACCGATCACGGAAGGAAAGAAGCTGGTAGGTATCATCACTAACCGTGATCTGAAGTTTGAGACAGATTTCACGAAAAAGATCAAAGAGTCCATGACTTCTGAGAATCTGGTAACTGCACAGGAAGGTATTACACTGGAAGAAGCAAAAGTGATTCTTGGCAAGGCTCGCAAGGAGAAACTTCCGATTGTTGATAAAGATTTCAATCTGAAGGGTCTTATTACGATCAAAGATATTGAAAAACAGATTAAATACCCGCTGGCAGCAAAGGATGCACAGGGACGTCTTCTGTGTGGTGCCGGTATTGGTATTACTGCCAACGTACTGGAGAGAGCAAAAGCACTGGTGGATGCGCATGTAGATGTACTGGTTCTGGATTCCTCTCATGGTCATTCTGCAAATGTGATCCGTTGCCTGCGTATGCTGAAGGAAGCATATCCAGATGTTCCGGTTATTGCAGGTAATGTGGCTACTGGAGAAGGTACCAGAGCGCTGATCGAAGCAGGAGCGGATGCTGTAAAAGTTGGTATCGGACCTGGATCTATCTGTACTACCCGAGTGGTATCTGGTGTAGGTGTTCCACAGGTCAGTGCGGTAATGGATTGTTACGAAGTGGCAAAAGAATATGGTATTCCGGTCATTGCAGATGGCGGTATTAAATATTCAGGAGATATTACCAAGGCAATCGCAGCAGGTGCGAATGTCTGCATGATGGGAAGTATCTTTGCTGGTTGTGATGAGAGTCCGGGATCTTTCGAACTGTATCAGGGAAGAAAATATAAAGTATACCGTGGAATGGGATCCATCTCTGCTATGGAGAATGGTTCCAAAGACCGTTATTTCCAGAGTGATGCCAAAAAGCTGGTACCGGAAGGGGTGGAAGGCCGCGTAGCTTACAAGGGTTATGTGGAAGACACCATTTTCCAGCTTCTTGGAGGACTTCGTTCCGGTATGGGTCTGTGCGGAGCTAAAGACATTGAGACACTGAAGACCACAGGCAGATTTGTGAAGATTTCTGCAGCTTCTCTTAAAGAAAGTCATCCCCATGACATTCATATTACAAAAGAAGCACCGAACTATAGTGTAAACGAATAAAGTGATTGATAGATAAAAGGCTGTCAGCTCATAAATTCTTTTCATGATCTTAACTTCCTTTTTAGTTGCAAAAGGGAAGAACAGATGGTAAATTAGAAACATGGGCAGACAGCCTTTGTCTGTCTGACGATAAGTGGATACTGTAAAAAAATAAAACCTGATGAATAGGTCTGTCATAACCAAAGAATACTATACGCAGGAAAGGATATAAAGAATGAGAAGAACCAAAATCGTATGTACATTAGGACCATCTACAGATAAAGAGGAAGTATTAAGAAATCTGATGAAAAATGGCATGAATGTAGCCAGAATGAATTTCTCTCATGGAACTCACGAGGAGCAGAAAGCAAGACTGGATATGATAAAGAAACTCCGGGAAGAGCTGAATCTGCCAGTGGCAGCACTTCTTGATACCAAGGGACCGGAGATCCGGATCGGTGATGTAGAAGGAGGAAAACTGGAATTAAAGCCGGGCCAGGAGTTCACGCTGACCACTGAAGAGATGCTGGGAACCGAGAAGAAAGTCACGATCACATATAAAGAATTGTACAAAGACGTGGAACCGGGAGATTCTATTCTGATCGACGATGGACTGATCGGCATGGAAGTAGTGCGCATTGATGAATCAGATATTGTTTGTCGTGTGAAAAATGGAGGATTTATTTCAAATCATAAAGGAGTAAATGTTCCAGGTGTAGAACTGAATATGCCATTTGTCAGTCCGAAGGATCTTGCTGACATTGTATTTGCTGTAGAGCAGGATTATGATTTTATTGCAGCATCTTTCACCAGAACTGCAGAGGATATTATGGAGATCCGCAAGATTCTGCAGGAGCATGGTGGCGAGAAGATTCATATTATCGCCAAATTGGAAAATAAGCAGGGTGTAAAAAATTGTGAGGATATTCTCAGAGTGGCAGATGGAATTATGATCGCCAGAGGTGATATGGGTGTAGAGATTCCGCTGGAGGAAGTTCCGGTAATCCAGAAAGAATTGATCCGCAAGGCAATGCATATGGGAAAACCGGTGATCACAGCTACACAGATGCTGGATTCCATGATGAAGAATCCAAGACCGACGAGAGCGGAGACCTCGGATGTTGCCAATGCGATCTATCAGGGAACCAGTGCGATCATGCTGTCCGGAGAGACTGCAGCAGGTGCTTATCCGATAGAAGCAGTACAGACTATGGCGAAGATTGCGGAACGTACAGAACAGGATATTGATTATAGCAGGGAATTTAAGCCGAGAAAGCTGGCTGAAGCACCAGATGTGACCAGCGCTATCTCTCATGCGACTTGTACGACAGCAGCCGATCTGAAAGCAGCAGCTATCGTGGCAGTATCCAAATCTGGCCGTACCGTGTCCAGAATCGCAAAATATCTGCCGGTATGTCCGATCATTGGCTGTACCACGGATGAGCGCGTATATCGTCAGTTAAATCTGCTTTGGGGTGTGACTCCGGTCGTGATGAAAGAAGCAAATACTGCAGATGAGCTGTTTGATCATGCGGTGGAACTGGCAGAGCAGAAAGGCCTGATCGCCAGAGGAGAACTGGTTGTTATTGCAGCAGGTGTGCCGGTTGGATTGTCCGGAACTACTAATATGATGAAGGTGCAGATCGCAGGTAATGCACTGGTGACTGGAAAAGGTGCCAATAAGCTGAAAGCCTCCGGGAATGTCTGCGTATGCAGCAATGATGAAGATCTGGAGAAAAAATTCCGTGCAGGAGATATTGTAGTTGTGGAGCAGACTACCAATGAGATGGTTCACAAGCTGAAGGATGCAGCCGGTATCATCACAGAGACTGGTGATCGCTATTCTCATGCAGCAGTTGTGGGAATGACTTTGGAGATCCCGGTCATCACATCTGCAAGAAATGCGACCAGAATCCTCAAGTCTGGAACATTTGTGACTATGGATGCAGAACAGGGAATCGTATATAACGGAAGATAATTGCAGTCGGAAACCAAAAAGCCGGAGGGCGAACAGGTATGGATGAACCTGGAAGAATTTTTGCTGATAAAACAGAGATTTTTGGAAAATACAGAAAGAGAAACTGGAGTCTAGGACTTCAGTCGGAGGAATGATATGTCAGAAGAGGGAAGACATGTGCATGTGGCTCCTGATGGAACGATTTATGAGCACGTACATCATGATCATGAGCATGTGCACAGTCATGATGAGGGGCATACCCATGATCATGACCATGATGAGTGCTGCCACAACCATGGACATGGACACACGCATACTCATACGAATACAAAAGCAGTGCTGAATCGTCTTTCCAGAGCGATTGGACATCTGGAATCTATCCGTCGCATGGTGGAAGAAGGAAGAGACTGCAGTGAGGTGCTGATACAGCTGTCAGCTGTAAAGTCGGCTATCAATAATACCGGAAAAGTGATTCTTAAGGAACATATTGAACACTGTCTGGTAGATGCAGTAGAGTGTGGAGATATGGAATCAGTGAAAGAACTGGCAGAGGCCATTGATCGCTTCATGAAGTAACAAAAGATGAAAATTATGAAGAGCAGGTTTACCCATTTGTCAAGTGGATAAACCTGTTTTTTTGAAGTTTGTGAAATATAGTAGAATTTCAGAAAAATTTCTTGGTAAGTTTTCAGCGTCATTATGTCTTGCATATTAAATGTGGTTGGTATATACTTTTAATCAATATTTGGAATAAAATTAAACATAAAACACAAGATATAGTAGGGGTGAATGAAATTGTACGTAGTCAAAAAGGACGGAACAAGAGAGATATTTAATGTAGAAAAGATTATTAATGCAGTCAATAAGTCGGCTGCAAGAATTTTGTACAAATTCTCGGAGGATGAGATTCGATTTATCTGTAACTTCGCGCAGGAGCGTGCAGAGTCCCTGGGAAAAGAAAATATCGATATCCAGGATATGCATAATATTGTGGAGGGAGCTCTGGATCATGTGAATCCGGCGGTGGCAAAGAGCTATCGTGACTATCGGAACTATAAAAAAGATTTTGTACACATGATGGATGATGTCTATACTAAGAGCCAGTCTATCCGTTACATTGGTGATAAGAGCAACGCTAATACAGACAGTGCTCTGGTAGCCACCAAACGAAGCCTGATCTTTAATGAACTGAACAAGGAATTGTACCGCAAGTTCTTTATGAATCGCAATGAGCTGCAGGCCTGCAGGGATGGATATATCTACATTCATGATCAGTCAGCACGTCTGGATACCATGAACTGCTGTCTATTTGATATTGCCAGTGTTCTGAACGGTGGCTTTGAGATGGGTAACGTGTGGTACAACGAGCCGAAGACATTGGATACAGCATTTGACGTTATGGGAGACATTATCTTAAGTACTGCAGCCCAGCAGTACGGTGGATTTACAGTGCCGGAAGTGGATAAGGTGCTGGCGCCTTATGCAGAGAAGAGCTACAAAAAATACAAAACCGAATTTTTATCTTATATGGATCCTGAATGGCAGGGAGTGGAAGAGAAGGCAGAGACCTATGCCATGAACAAAGTCCGCAGAGATTTTGATCAGGGATGGCAGGGAATTGAGTATAAGTTAAATACGGTAGGATCTTCCCGTGGAGATTATCCGTTTGTGACAGTAACCCTTGGACTTGGACAGGAACGGTTTGCAAAGATGTGCAATATTTCTCTGCTGCATGTGCATCAGGGCGGACAGGGTAAACCGGGGAACAAAAAGCCGGTACTGTTTCCGAAGATTGTATTTCTTTATGACGAAGAGATTCATGGAAAAGGCGGTGTCTGCGAGGATGTATTTGAAGCAGGGATCGAGTGCTCTTCCAAAACCATGTATCCAGATTGGCTGTCCATGAGCGGAGAAGGATATATCTCTGAAATGTATAAAAAATACAAGAGAGTCATCAGCCCCATGGGATGCCGTGCGTTCCTGAGTCCCTGGTATGAGCGAGGAGGCATGAGACCGGCAGATGAGAATGACAAGCCGGTATTTGTAGGTCGTTTTAATATCGGAGCTGTAAGTCTGCATCTTCCTATGATTCTGGCACAGTCCAGAGCAGAGAACCGGGACTTCTATGAGGTGCTGGATTACTATCTGGAGATGATCCGTAACCTTCATATCCGTACCTTTGACTATTTGGGCGAGATGAGAGCGTCTACCAATCCGCTGGCTTACTGTGAAGGTGGTTTCTATGGAGGACATCTGAAGCCGCAGGATAAGATCAAACCACTGTTGAAACCTATGACAGCTTCCTTTGGAATCACGGCCCTTAATGAGCTACAGGAGCTTTACAATGGAAAATCTATCAGGGAAGACGGCGAGTTCGCACTGGAAGTAATGCGATACATCAATAAAAAGATTAACGAATATAAAGAAGAGGATGGTATCCTCTATGCCATCTATGGTACTCCGGCAGAGAGCCTGTGTGGACTTCAGATCGAGCAGTTCCGCAAGAAATATGGAATCGTGGAAAATGTATCTGACAGACCGTATGTGAGCAACAGCTTCCACTGTCATGTGACTGAGGAAATGACTCCAATTGAAAAGCAGGATAAGGAAGGCCGCTTCTGGGAACTGTGTAACGGTGGAAAGATTCAGTATGTGCGTTATCCGGTAGGATATAACAAAGAGGCTGTCCGCACTCTGGTACGTCGTGCTATGAAAAAAGGATTTTACGAAGGCGTGAATCTGTCACTGGCATACTGCGATGATTGTGGATATCAGGAACTGGATATGGATGTATGCCCTAAATGTGGCAGCAAAAACCTGACCAAGATCGACCGTATGAACGGCTATCTGTCCTATTCCAGAGTAAAGGGAGATACCAGGCTGAATAAAGCGAAGATGGCAGAGATCGCAGAACGGGTGTCTATGTAATATGAAACGGATTCTAATGATAACGACAGGTGGAACCATCGCTTCTCAGGAAGGAGAAGACGGTCTGGAACCGAAGACGACCGGACAGCAGATGCTGGATCTGATTCCGGAACTTCAGAGTCTGTGTGAAATCGACTGTGTCGATCTTCTGAATCTCGATAGCACTAATATGCAGCCAGAAGAGTGGGCTGTGATGGCAAAAGCAGCATTTGAAGGAATGAAGAACCATGATGGAATTGTGATTACTCATGGAACAGATACTTGTGCCTACAGTGCAGCGGCACTGGATACGATGTTGATCCATCCTAAAGTGCCTGTGGTTCTGACGGGATCTCAGCTTCCAGTGGGAGAAGAGGACAGTGATGCGGCGCATAATATTTATGATGCATTCCTGACGGCCTGCGGAGCACCGGCGGGAGTTTATCTTACTTTTGATGGCAGAGTGATTCATGGATTATGGGCAACTAAAATCCGAACCATGGGATTCGATGCCTTTGTCAGTGTGAACTGTCCTTATGCAGGAAAAATTGTAGATGGGAAATTGATGATGCAGGAAACTGCAAAAGGAAAAGCTGTCGCAGCTGCAACAGTAGAATCAGCTGTTGATGTGCGATTGGACTCTAAAGTGGCAGTATTCAAGTTAATACCGGGGTTTGATCCGGTGCTATTGGAGACGGTGGTGGATCTGGGATATCATGGTGTGGTTCTGGAAGCTTATGGATGTGGAGGAATCACCAATTATCGCCGGAATCTTCTTCCTGCTATTGAAAAAATGATCCACAAAGGGATGGTTGTGGCAGCTACCACACAGAGCATCTTTGACGGTTGTGATTTGAGTCAATATGAAGTAGGAGTCCGAGCTCTGAAACTTGGTGTGATCCCAGCAGGGGATCTGACCACAGAAGCTCTGGTTGTGCGGACTATGATCGCTCTTGGGCGCTGGACCGATAAGAAGGATATCGAAGCCTTTCTTCGTGGTGACATGAGTCCTGTAGACCGCAGTGTACCCTTAACAGCATTTATAGAATAAAAGTTTGCATCCATTACCGAGTAGCCGAAAACCTCCCGGTTCACACAGACCGGCAGACAAGGAACAGCGCTGCTATGGATTGGAGCGGACATTAGGCAAAAAGAATCCCCCACAGGCGAACATGCTTGCATGTACGATTGTGGGGGATTCCTTTTGTCTGGTGTCCGATACACTCCATACGAGCGTTCCTGCCTGTCGGTCTGTGTGGACCCTCGAGGATTTCGGCCAAACATTTTATTTAGTTATCATCTTCATCTTCACGACTGTTACTGTAGACAGTTCTCTTTCTCGCCATCTCATCGCTTTCCAGATACTCATCATAAGTCGTGATCTTATCAATAATGGAACCATTTGGCAAGATCTCGATGATTCTGTTGGCAGTTGTCTGTACGATCTGGTGGTCACGTGAGGAGAACAGCAGTACACCTGGGAATTTGATCAGGCCATTGTTCAGTGCTGTGATAGATTCCATATCCAGATGGTCAGTTGGCTCATCCAGAAGAAGTACATTTGCACCGGAGATCATCAGCTTGCTGAGCATGCAGCGGACTTTCTCACCACCGGACAGAACACGGACTTTCTTTACACCGTCCTCGCCGGCGAACAACATACGTCCTAGGAATCCGCGGACATAAGTCGCATCCTTGATCTCGGAATACTGAGTCAGCCAGTCAACGATGGTATCATCATTATCGAATTCCTTGGTATTGTCCTTCGGAAAATAGGACTGAGAAGTAGTAACACCCCATTTGTAAGTTCCTTCATCCGGTTCCAGTTCACCTGCAAGGATACGGAACAGTGTAGTCTTCGCAAATTCATTGCTACCTACAAATGCAACCTTGTCGTCATGGCCAAGGATAAAGGATACATTGTCCAGAACCTTTACACCATCGATGGTTTTGGTCAGTCCCTCTACGGACAGAACCTCGTTACCGATCTCGCGATTCGGCCGGAAGTCAATGTACGGATATTTACGACTGGACGGACGAATCTCATCCAGCTGAATTTTTTCCAGAGCTTTCTTTCTGGAAGTTGCCTGCTTGGATTTGGAAGCATTTGCAGAGAAACGGGAGATGAATTCCTGCAGCTCTTTGATCTTCTCTTCCTTTTTCTTGTTCGCTTCTTTCATCTGACGGATCAGCAGCTGACTGGACTCATACCAGAAATCGTAGTTTCCGGCATAGAGCTGGATCTTGCCATAGTCGATATCAGCAGTATGGGTACATACCTTGTTCAGGAAATAACGGTCATGGGATACAACGATGACAGTATTTTCAAAGTTGATCAGAAATTCTTCCAGCCATGCGATGGCATCCAGATCCAGGTGGTTGGTCGGCTCGTCCAGAAGCAGAATATCCGGGTTTCCGAACAATGCCTGGGCAAGAAGCACTTTGACCTTCTGTGCACCGATCAGATCCTTCATCATGCTGTAATGAAGATCAGTCTCGATTCCCAGACCATTTAACAGGGTAGCGGCATCAGACTCGGCTTCCCATCCGTCCATATCTGCAAACTCAGCTTCCAGCTCACTGGCACGGATTCCATCCTCATCAGAGAAGTCCTCTTTAGCATAGATGGCATCTTTTTCTTTCATGATCTCATAGAGTCTTGCATTTCCCATAATAACGGTGTCCATAACGGTATACTCATCATACTGGAAATGATCCTGTTTCAGGAAGGAAAGACGCTGTCCCGGAGTGATCACCACGTCACCGCTGGTAGACTCCAGTTCTCCGGAGAGAATCTTCAGGAAGGTAGACTTGCCGGCACCATTGGCACCGATCAGACCGTAGCAGTTTCCTTCAGTAAATTTGATGTTTACATCTTCGAAAAGAGCTTTTTTGCCGATCCGAAGAGTAACGTTATTTGCACTAATCATTGTAACACCTCAGTTTATCAGAATTTTTACATTAAAACGCACCATTCTTATTATACATAAAAGTGTTGATTTTTCAAGGAAAATCGCAAGTAAGTATAAAAACATATCTTTCCGAAAAATGTGCTTTAGAAATAATCTGATTTATGGTATGATATTCCTATCAAATATCTCTTTATGGCGACAGGGGGACTCATTTATGAGAAAAATATTGTTTGCAACATCAGAGTGTGTACCGTTCGTGAAAACAGGAGGACTGGCGGACGTATGCGGAGCTCTTCCGAAGGGATTCAATAAAGATGAGTGGGATGTCCGGGTAGTGCTTCCGAACTATACTTGTATTCCAGATCATTTCCGAAATAATTTCAAGTATATCACGCATTTTTATATGGGAACCGGTTCTTATAATCCGGGTGCACATGTAGGTGTCATGACCTATGAGTATGAGGGCGTCACCTATTATTTTATTGACAATCTGGTTTATTTCGGGGGATCTAAACCGTATGGAGATTTCCGTACCGATATTGAAAAGTTTGCTTTCTTTGACAAGGCAGTGCTCTCTATCCTGCCGATCGTAGGCTTCCGCCCGGATCTGATCCACTGCCATGACTGGCAGACAGGGCTGATTCCGGTATATCTGAAGACGGAGTTCGCAGCAGGCGAATTTTATCGCGGTATCAAATCTGTTATGACGATTCATAACCTGAGATTCCAGGGAATCTGGGATGTTGAGACGATGCAGGGACTGACAGGACTTCCGGATTATGTATTTACCCCGGACAAGCTGGAGTATAAGAGAGACGCCAACATGTTGAAGGGCGGTCTGGTATATGCAGATTATATTACGACTGTCAGCGAAACTTATGCACAGGAGATCCAGACACCGCAGTATGGCGAAGGGCTGGATGGACTTCTTTCTGCAAGACACATGGATCTGAGAGGAATCGTCAATGGTATCGATTACGATATCTGGAATCCGGAGACAGATGGCAAGATCGACACCAATTACAGTATCAAGGATGTTCATAAAGGAAAAGCGGCTAATAAAAGAGCACTTCAGGAAGCTCTGGGCCTTACAGTAGATGAGAATAAAATGTTGATTGGTCTCATCTCCCGTCTGACAGATCAGAAGGGTCTGGATTTGATCGCAGAGGTGATGGAACAGATCGTGGATGATAATACACAGTTTGTTGTAATCGGAACCGGCGATGAGCGTTATGAGAATATGTTCCGTCACTATGCATGGAAATATCCGAACAAAGTATCCGCCAATATTTATTATGCGGATGAGATGTCTCATAAGCTGTATGCAGCAGCAGATGCATTCCTGATGCCGTCTGCATTTGAACCATGTGGACTGACACAGTTAATTTCTTTCCGCTATGGCACCGTGCCAATCGTCAGAGAGACTGGCGGACTGAAAGATACAGTTGAACCCTACAATGAGTATGAAGGTCGTGGAGATGGATTCTCTTTCACCAACTACAATCCGTGGGATATGATGGAAGTTATCAACTATGCGAAATATACCTATTTTGTCCATAGAAAAGAGTGGGACGAGCTGGTGGCCCGCGGTATGCAGAAGGACTTCTCCTGGGATGCTTCCAGATACAAATATGAAGGAATCTATTCCTGGCTGATTGGCTGGTAGATGCTGGAATAAATGCAAGAATGGTCGACAACCGGTCGACAAAACAGGAAAAACCGCCCGTTTTCGGGCGGTTTTCTTTCTGACGTAAAATAAAAAAACCTTGAAAAATCAAGGCTTTTACGTGAAGCTCCCGACCGGATTCGAACCGGTGACCTACGCATTACGAGTGCGTCGCTCTACCTACTGAGCCACGGAAGCTTGTTGCATAACAACAAATGATATTATATCGGATAAATAGAAGATTGTAAAGTCTTTTTTCGAAAAACTCTAGGAAAACCTTTCCTACAATGTGTACAATCACACATGAGAAAAAGTATGTTATTATAATAACAATCTTTGACCCGGGTCGTTAATATGGGGGCGATCCATAAAGATTCTGAGTATCTGGCAGAATAATAAAGGGTAACAAGAGCAGAATGGAGAGATGAAGATGTTCAAAGACGAGTATCAAAGCGTAAGCAACGCGGCAAAAGGAAAACTGGGGTTATTGGAGAAGAATCCGCTGGGATATTTTGTATCATCCATAGTGGCAGGCATGTTTATTGCACTGGGAGGATTTGTGACATTTACTCTTGGGGCACATCTGACTGCGGCAGGTTGTACGATTACCAAGCCGATCATGGCTTTCGCATTTGCCTCGGCACTGAGTCTGGTAGTCATGGCAGGAGCAGAACTCTTTACCGGAAATAACTTTGTGATGGCAGCCGGTTCCTTTATGGGGCAGGTGTCCTGGGCAAATACTGTGAAAGTATGGGTAGTCTGCTATCTTGGTAATCTGGTGGGAGCACTTTTAGGGGCAGTCATGTTCGTGGCAGCAGGTGTTCCGACTGGGACTGTCGGTGAATTTTTTGCAAATACAGCGGCAACCAAGATGGGCGGAGCAGCCGGCCAGTTGTTTGTGAAAGGTATCATGTGCAACCTGATGGTTTGTCTGGCAGTATGGTGCTGTACAAAGATGAAGACAGAATCCGGAAAACTGATCATGATCTTCTGGTGTATCTTTATTTTCATGGTGTGCGGATTCGAGCATAGTATTGCAAACATGAGTGTGATGGCAATCGGACTGATGAGTCCTAATGGTGTGGCAGGACTTACCGTTGCAGGATATTTTCACAATCTTCTGTGGGTAACACTTGGAAATATTATTGGTGGCAGCATCTTTGTTGCGCTGCCGTATTATCTGATCCAAAAGAAATAAAAGGACAGCTACCTTATATTTGGATCCCATATAAATCCGGGGCATCGGCAATTTGTCGGTGCCCCGGTTGTTGTATGTATATAGATATGTTAAAATATATTTCATATGTTTTTGAAAAAAGTATTGCATTTTTATCAAAAATCCTGTAATATTTCAGAGGACATACAAATGTGCGCTACATACGGACATGTGCAGCGGGCATAAAACAGAGGAGAATGAAAGAGATGAGCGAGAAGTTAAGAGTAGGTATCCTTGGCGGTACCGGTATGGTAGGACAGAGATTTATTTCATTGCTTGAGAATCACCCGTGGTTTGAGGTAGTGACCATTGCAGCCAGTGCACGTTCCGCAGGAAAGACTTATGAGGAAGCTGTCGGAGGACGCTGGAAGATGGATACTCCGATGCCGGAAGCGGTAAAGAAGATCATTGTTATGAATGTCAATGAAGTAGAAAAAGTAGCTGCAAGCGTTGATTTTGTGTTCAGTGCAGTGGATATGTCCAAGGATGAGATCAAAGCAATCGAGGAGGCTTATGCAAAGACTGAGACACCGGTTGTTTCCAATAACAGTGCACATCGCTGGACTCCGGATGTGCCGATGGTAGTGCCGGAGATCAATCCAGAGCACTTCGAAGTCATCGAACATCAGAAAAAACGTCTGGGAACCACCAGAGGATTTATCGCAGTAAAACCGAATTGCTCTATCCAGAGTTATGCACCGGTTCTGACTGCATGGAAAGAGTTCGAACCGTATGAGGTCGTAGCTACTACTTACCAGGCAATCTCCGGAGCAGGAAAGACTTTCAAAGACTGGCCGGAAATGGTTGGAAATATTATCCCGTATATCGGTGGTGAGGAAGAAAAATCCGAGCAGGAACCGCTTCGTATCTGGGGACACATTGAGGATGGTGTGATCGTAAAAGCAGAAGAGCCAAAGATCACCTGTCAGTGTATCCGTGTTCCGGTTCTGAATGGACATACCGCAGCTGTATTTGTAAAATTCCGCAAGAAACCGACCAAGGAACAGCTGATCGATCGCCTGGTGAACTTCAAAGGATTCCCGCAGGAAGCAGGACTTCCAAGCGCACCAAAGCAGTTCATCCGCTATATGGAAGAAGATAATCGTCCGCAGGTACAGCTGGATGTAAACTATGAGAACGGAATGGGCATTTCTGTAGGACGTATCCGTGAAGACAGTATCTATGACTGGAAATTTGTAGGACTTTCCCATAATACCGTCCGTGGTGCAGCAGGAGGAGCTGTGCTCTGCGCAGAGACTTTGAAAGCAAAAGGATATATCGCTAAGAAATAAGCATCAGATATAAAGCTGATACTGCACAAACACATCACAAATACACAAAAGGCAGCAGACCCCGGGAGAAAGTATCCCGGGGTCTTTGTAATTTCAACAGAATAACCATGGTGATCCAGGGAACTTTTACTTGACAATCGTCTGGAAATAGGATAGGATGAATGCATGGAAATCGAACAAAAGTTCGTATCGTGAAACAGATCATTTGAAGGAGATTATTCATGGCAAAGGAAGATAATAAAAAAGATGATGTAAAAAAGGATGACCGTCTGAAAGCACTGGATGCGGCTTTAAGCCAGATCGAGAAGCAGTATGGGAAAGGTTCTGTGATGAAGCTGGGAGATACTTCCCATATGCAGGTGGAGACCGTTCCGACTGGTTCTTTAAGCCTTGATATTGCACTGGGAGCAGGAGGTGTTCCGAAGGGAAGAATTGTTGAGATCTACGGACCGGAATCCAGTGGTAAGACCACGGTTGCTCTTCATATGGTAGCTGAGGTACAAAAGCGTGGAGGTATTGCGGGATTTATTGATGCAGAGCATGCGCTTGATCCGGTCTATGCAAGAAATATTGGTGTGGATATTGATAATCTCTACATTTCCCAGCCGGACAACGGGGAACAGGCACTGGAGATCACTGAGACCATGGTGCGTTCTGGAGCAGTGGATATTGTGATCGTGGACTCTGTGGCAGCGCTGGTTCCAAAGGCAGAGATCGAAGGCGATATGGGTGATTCTCATGTGGGACTGCAGGCGAGACTTATGTCTCAGGCACTGAGAAAGCTCACATCTGTTGTCAGCAAGACTAACTGTATCGTGATCTTTATCAATCAGCTTCGTGAGAAGATCGGCGTGATGTTCGGAAATCCGGAGACCACAACTGGTGGACGTGCATTGAAATTCTATGCATCTGTACGTCTGGACGTACGTCGTACGGAAGCACTCAAGCAGGGCGGAGAAGTGATCGGTAACCATACGAAAGTAAAAGTTGTAAAGAATAAGATCGCTCCGCCATTTAAAGAGGCTGAATTTGATATCATGTTCGGGCAGGGAATCTCCACGATCGGAGACATTCTGGATCTGGCTGCTAACTGTGGCATTGTGAACAAGAGCGGTGCATGGTATGCCTATAATGATGCTAAGATCGGTCAGGGCCGTGAGAATGCAAAACAGTATCTGAAGGAGAACCGTCAGATCTGTGATGAAATTGAGAGGAAAGTAAGAGCATATTATGGATTACCGGTGCCGGAAGAAGATAAAGCGAAGTCCGCAGGAGCTGATGCCGGAAGAACAGCTGAGACAGGCGAAGCTTAAAGCTTTACGGCTTCTGGAACGGATGGACCGGACAGAGGCACAGCTCAGAGAAAAGCTATTACAGGCGGAATTTGACTCTGAAATGGTGGAGAAGGCTATTGCCTATGTAAAAAGTTTTGGTTATATCAATGATGAACGTTATGTGCGTAACTACATAGAGTGCCGGTGCCAGAGCAAGAGCAGAAGACAGCTGGAACAGGAACTGCAGTTCCGTAAAGGAGTATCTCCAGAACTGATCCAGCAGGTGTACGAAGAACTGGAACCGGTGGATCAGTGTGAGCTGATCCGAAAGCATCTGGAAAAAAAGCATTATCGGAATGCAGAGGCAGATGACCGTCAGAAGCGGAGTGTGATAGCATCTCTTGCCAGAAAAGGATTTTGCATGAGTGATATCATATCTGTCATGAAAGAAACTGACTGATTGCACAAAATATACAAAAGCGGACAGACAACACTTGACATAATTGTAAAAACAGATTAAACTTTAAGTGTTGTGTATGTACAATGAAAATTGAATAAGGAGGTGCTCCTGTATATGGTTACGGCTATAGCAGTTCTGGTCGCAGTTGTTGTTGCAGCAGCTATCACCTGGCCTTGCGCAATCGGTTATCGGAAAAAGGTTGTGGAGACCAAGCTTGGCAATGCAGAGGACAGAGCGAGAGAGATCGTAGACGAAGCGCTGAAGACCGCTGAAACGAAAAAACGTGAAGCGATGCTGGAAGCAAAAGAAGAGTCTATGAGAACCAGAAATGAATTAGAAAAAGAAACCAAAGAACGCAGGGCAGAGCTCCAGCGCTATGAGCGTCGTGTTCTGGCAAAAGAGGAAACTCTTGACAAGAAGACTGAGGCAATTGAGCGTAAGGAAGCAGGCTTTGCAGCACGGGAAGAGCAATTGGCAAAAAAACGTGCTGAAGTAGAAGAGCTGTCTGTCAGACGTGTGCAGGAACTGGAAAGAATCTCAGGCCTTACCTCCGAACAAGCAAAAGAATATCTTTTAAAAACAGTTGAAGACGATGTAAAACATGAAACAGCCAAGCTGGTCAAAGAAATGGAGGCCAGGGCGAAAGAGGAAGCAAACAGAAAAGCAAAGGACTATGTGGTAACTGCCATTCAGAAATGTGCAGCAGACCATGTGGCAGAGACAACAATTTCTGTTGTACAGCTTCCGAATGACGAAATGAAAGGAAGAATCATTGGACGAGAGGGACGTAATATCCGTACTCTGGAGACGATGACCGGTGTGGATCTGATTATTGATGATACACCGGAAGCAGTTATTCTCTCAGGCTTTGACCCGATCCGCCGGGAAGTAGCCAGAATCGCTCTTGAGAAGCTGATCGTTGATGGACGTATCCATCCGGCCAGAATCGAAGAGATGGTTGAGAAAGCTCAGAAAGAAGTCGAGACAATGATTCGTGAAGAGGGAGAAGCAGCAACTCTCGAGGTTGGTGTACACGGTATTCATCCGGAATTGGTACGTCTGCTTGGACGTATGAAATTCCGTAGCAGCTATGGTCAGAATGCTTTGAAGCATTCTATTGAGGTTGCACATTTGTCAGGACTTCTGGCAGGCGAGATCGGTGTTGATGTTCGCCTGGCTAAGAGAGCCGGACTTTTACATGATATCGGTAAATCCATCGACCATGAGATGGAAGGATCCCATATTCAGATCGGCGTAGATTTATGTAAGAAGTATAAGGAATCTCAGATTGTTATCAATGCGGTAGAAGCACATCATGGTGATGTGGAGCCGACATCTCTGATCGCATGTATCGTTCAGGCAGCAGATACAATTTCTGCAGCAAGACCGGGTGCAAGAAGAGAGACACTGGAGACTTATACCAACAGATTAAAACAACTGGAAGATATTGCAAACTCCTTTAAGGGAGTAGATAAGTCTTTTGCTATTCAGGCAGGCAGAGAGGTTCGTGTAATGGTAGTTCCGGATCAGGTAGACGATGCATCAATGGTATTGCTTGCGCGTGATATTTCCAAGCAGATTGAAGCAGAGCTGGAGTATCCTGGTCAGATCAAAGTAAACGTGATCCGCGAAAGCAGGGTAACGGAATACGCGAAATAACTAAGATAAAAGATAACAAAGAGGATGTCGTAACATACGGCATCCTTTTCTGTTTACAAAGAAAGAAGGCAGGTACATAGTATGGCGAAGATTGGATTTATTGGAATGGGCAATATGGGACATGCGATCCTGAAAGGAGCCTTAAAAGAGTATCCAGTAGAAGAGATGATCTTCTGCGCAAAGACTTCTGAAACAAAGACAAAAGTTCATGCAGAGACAGGGGTGGAATATACAGACAACAATGCAGAATGTGCAAATCGTTGTAAGTATCTGGTGCTGGCAGTAAAACCGCAGTTCTATGAGGAGGTTTTAAAAGAGATCCGTTATATGGTGACACCGGAGCATGTATTGATCTCGCTGGCACCTGGCAAGACTATTGACCAGTTAAAGCAGAACCTTGGCAATGATAAGAGAATCGTCCGTGTCATGCCAAATACACCGGCTATGATCGGAGAGGGAATGACAGGTGTCAGTGTGAAGCAGGGCGAATTGTCAGGCGAGGAGATGGATGAGATAAAGAAGCTCTTCGATGCCTGCGGAAAGACCGAATTTATCGAAGAACGGTTGATGGATGCGGTAGTATGCGCCAGTGGAAGCTCTCCGGCATTTGTCTATCAGTTTATTGAAGCATTGGCAGACAGTGCGGTCAGATATGGTATGCCAAGAAAGCAAGCTTATGTATTTGCGGCACAGGCAGTGAAAGGTGCGGCTGCCATGGTGTTGGAGACTGGAGAACATCCCGCAGTCTTAAAAGACCAGGTATGCTCTCCGGCGGGAACGACCATTGAAGGTGTGGCAGCACTGGAAGAATATGGCCTTCGCAATGCAGTGCTCAAAGCATCGGAAGCAGTGTACAACAGATGTACAAAAATCTGAGATAGAGTCATACAGACACCTCCCCGTCCATAAGATGGATGGGGAGGTGTTTTTGTGTTAGGGAGGATATGGAGGCAGTATACGAATAGCGGCATCAGGTGGAAACCAGGGCCGATGATCTTCTTTGCAGGGATCATTGCAGGTGTTCTGATCGCACAGACAAAAGCAACGACAGCAGATACAGGATTATTCAGTGAATATTTTCTGAATCAATATGCTTCCCTGTCTGTTAATATAGAAAAATTGTTCTTGTACATAGGTGGTTATCGGATAAGTCAGTATCTGGCAGTTGTGTGCGCGGGATTTCTTCCGCTGGCACCGGCTATACTGACTGGACTGATATTTCTGACAGGAATGCTCTGGGGAACCATGGCGGGAATCTCAGTGATCCAGCTGGGTGGAAAGGGGCTGATGATCTGTGTAGCCGGACTGTTTCCGCAGATCCTTTTCTATATACCGGCCTTTGGGTGGGTGATTCCGTGGATCTCCTGTGGAGGATCGAACCGAAAAAAATATGTTTTTCTGGCGGCTTTGGGATTGTTTTTTCTGTTCTTTGGAGTTGCATGTGAGGCGGCCTTGAATCCGGGACTTGTCAGGCAGATTTTACGTAAAATATAGTGAAAAAAAGATTGAAATTCACAACATACTTGGCTATACTGAATCTAATATTGATATCTGATCTGAAGGGAGATATCAATGCAGTTTTCAGAGGTCGAGGAGTTGTTATGGAAGAAGAACTGCGATATTTTGTCGCATATTTGGAAAATATAAGAAAGGCATCACATAATACGGTCATGTCCTATCACAGTGATTTGACCAAGATGATCGCGTATCTGCATGGACAGGGAATGGATTCTGTGTCTGCGGTGCGGACCACGCATCTGAATTCCTATGTGCTGCTTCTGGAAAAGGATGGAATGGCAGCAGCTACCATTTCCAGATATATTGCCTCGATGAAAGGGTTCTTTGAGTATCTGTTTCGGGAGCATATGATCGAGGAAGATCCTGCATTTACGTTAAAACCGCCAAAGGTGGAGAAGAAGCAGCCAGGAATACTGACCATTCAGGAAATGGAGCATCTGCTTGCTCAGACCACCGAGGATACGCCAAAAGGATGCAGGGATAAGGCTATGCTGGAGCTTTTGTATGCCACAGGTATGAGAGTCAGTGAACTGATCAGCCTTCGGATGGAGGATGTGAATCTGCGTTTTGGATGGATTCTGTGCAGGGATGAAGGTCGGGAACGTATGATTCCATTTGGCGAAAAAGCGGGAAAAGCTTTGCTGGTCTATCTGGAACGGGGAAGAGATGCATTTCTGAAGAAAGATACAGAGACTCTGTTTCTGAACTGCTCTGGTGCACCCATGAGCCGCCAGGGATTCTGGAAAGTATTAAAAGGCTATGCGGCGAGAGCTGGTATCGAAAAAGATATTACACCGCGGATGTTCCGTCATTCCTGTGCAGCGCACATGGCTGCAGGCGGAGCAAGAATGCATATGATACAGGAATTGTTGGGGTATTCAGATCTTACGGCGGCACAGATCTATGCAGGATTTCAGCCAGAAGTAAAGAATGAATACAGCAAAGTACATCCAAGAGGGTGAGAAATATGGAACACAGAAAATTGATTTCCACAAAGGCAGACACATTGTTTGCCTTAAGAAGTCTGATCCATGAGTCTGTGATTGAGGAAATGTATATTTTGCAGGTGGGAGACTACCACAGAGATAAGATCGGCGTCTGCCATGAGATCATGGATCAGTTCAGGGGAAGGCGGATTGTGGTAAGAAGCTCTTCCACCGCAGAAGATTCTTTCCAGCGTTCTAATGCGGGACATTATAAAAGTATTCTGGATGTGGATTCTTCCAGTGAGCAGGAGATCATTGATGCGGTGGATGCAGTCATTGCGTCCTATCGGCGGGATATTCACAATCTGGAAGAAGAACAAGTGCTGATTCAGTGTCAGGCCAGAAATGTCATGCTCGGGGGTGTGGTCTTCACCCGCGATATCCAAAGTAACAAACCATATTATCTGATCAATTATGATGAGACCGGGTCTACAGACAGTGTGACCAGCGGCTCTGCCGGAAGGATGATGAAGATCGTCCGGAATATTAAGGCGGAGGGGCTGCCTTCACCATGGAAAGAATTGCTTTTGGCAGTACGGGAGCTGGAGCATATTATGGATGGACTGGCTCTTGATATTGAGTTTGCCATTGACAGGGACTACCAGGTGATCCTGTTTCAGATGCGGCCGCTGGTGGCCAGCTATAAGCAGGCAGGAAACTATGATGACCACGCATTTTTTGAACTTCTGGAAGATGCGGGAAGTATGTATGAACGACATAAAAATGTGATTACCAAAGAGCCTATGATGATGTCAGATATGGCATTCTGGAATCCTTCTGAGATCATCGGAAGTAATCCGAGACCTCTTGATTATTCTCTTTACCGGGCAATCATTACCCATCGGGCCTGGAATCAGGGAATTGCGCGGATCGGATTCCGGAAGCTTGAGGAAGATCTGATGCACCGGGTGGGAAATAAGCCGTACATCTGTCTGGAATATGCTTTTTATTCTTTGATTCCGCAGGCGGTGGACGAGGAGCTGGCACTCCGGCTGGTGCGGTATTATCAGGATGCTCTAAGACACAATCTGACGGCTCATGACAAGATCGAGTTTGAAATCGTGTTTACCAGTTATGATTTTGGAACAGAAAATCGAACCAGATGTCTGCTGGAGCATGGATTTACGGAAGATGACCGTCAGGATCTAACGGAAAAATTAAAAGAAGTGACAATGGCGGCAATCCTTCAGTTTGATGAGATTCTGGCAGAAGACATGACAAGTCTTCAGAAACTGGAAGAACTTCGAAAAAAAGAGGAGAGGCTTCTTAGAAACCAACAGGCAGATATTTATCAGATTCTCAGAGCAGTTCAGAATCTACGGGCAGGATTACAGCATTATGGAACACCACAGTTTGCCAGACAGGCACGAATGGCATTTATGGCACGCGCATTTTTGCGGAGTCTTACAGAAAACGGACCAGCAGACGATGAAGGAAAGACTTGGTTTTCACAGGAGGATACAGATGCATTTATGCAATCAATATCTACTGTATCCACGGAATTTGAAAAAGATTTTCGGGCATTTTCCATGGATGAGATCAGCCGTGCGGAATTTAATGAAAAATATGGTCATCTGCGAGTGGGAACCTATGATATCCGTACCGAGCGGTATGACCAGATGAATTTCCGACCGGGGCCGTCAAAGAGTAAAGGCAAGGCGGAAGCTAGAGAAGATGCATTGAATCCGGGGCGTCTGGCGGAGGCTTTGAAGGAAGTTGGATTGCAGGTAAGTGTCGAGCAGTTGCTGCATTTTATCCGCTACGCCATCGAACAACGGGAATATTTTAAATTTGAATTTACAAAATCATTAAGTCTCATTCTGGAACTTCTGGTACGTGCAGGAAATGAGATGGAGATCGCAAGAAATGATCTGTCCTGGCTGGAGATTGAAGATTTCAGATTGCCTCAGTATATGGCGATGGAAGAGCTGAGAGATCAGCTGGAGGTGAAGATCAGACGGAGACATAAACGGTATCAGCAATATCGGGAACTTTCGTTGCCGGAGGTAATCCTGAACCGTGAAAGTCTTGATGTGGTGGAAGTTTACGAGGCGAGACCTAATTTTATTACGACCAAACGGATCGAGGGAGAAGTGGTGCTTCTGGAGGAAGAGCCGGGGGTGGATATTCATGATAAGATCGTAGTAGTTCCCAAGGCGGATCCTGGCTATGAGTGGGTATTTGCCAAAGGAATCAAAGGATTTATTACCTGCTATGGTGGTGCGGCTTCCCATATGGCAATCCGATGTGCGGAATTTGAAATACCAGCTGCTATTGGTTGCGGAGAGAAGATATATAATTATGTTTCTTCTCTGAGCTATCTGATACTGGACTGCCGGGCTGGAAAGATCGAGGAAGGAATTCAGTATCGGAATTTAAGTGCGTTGATCACCCAAAGAGAGGGGGTCAATCAGTACGGAGATCCAGTAGATATTCTGGAATCTGGCTATGTACGGTTCTATGAATTACTTGGATTTATTCCAAAGACCATTTCCAACTTTACCAAAAATGTGGAGATGATCTTTAATAAGAAGAGAGATCTTCTGATCGTGGTGGGAGGCGGTTCTCTTCCGCCGCAGTTGTATGACAGACCTCATGAAGATGAGCTGCAGCCCAACCGTGACCGGATGGAAGAGCAGGTGATCCATTATTGTGTGGCTCACGGGATTCCCATCATTGCCACCTGTCGCGGCATGCAGTATATCAATGTGATGTTTGGCGGAAAGCTCTGGTATCATCCGAAACTTCCGGTGAACCGGACCAGAGGCGTGGATCATCAGGTGTGGTTGGTGAAGGAACAGCGAAATATCTGGGTCAACAATTATCATTCTGACTGTATCTATGAGGAAGGTCTGGCTTCTTGCTTTGAACCTCTTGCTATTGACAGGGAAAACCATGTGGTTGAGGCCTATGGTTCGGATGAAATGAAGATTCTGGCGCTGCAGTGGCACCCGGAGCGGAGATTTGAGACAGCCAATGCTTATGAGGAGACGAGAAAGATCATACTGGATTTCATTCAGAAATATGTGAAATAAAAAGTCCTGCGGAAACTGCCGGTAAGAACAGTTTTCGCAGGATAATTTTTGTGCTAGCACTCCTCAGCGATCTCGTAGAGAAGTCTTTCTGTTTTTTCCCATCCAAGACAAGGGTCGGTAATGGATTTTCCATAGATGTGATCATGGATCTTCTGGCTGCCATCTTCGATGTAGCTCTCGATCATCAGTCCTTTCACCATCTTATGGATGTCGTTGTTATAACGGCGGCTGTGAAGGACTTCCTTGGCAATACGGATCTGTTCCAGATACTGCTTGTTGGAGTTAGAATGGTTGGTATCTACCACACAAGCTGGATTCTGGAGGTTTTTCTGAGCATACAGCTCGCATAAGAGACGCAGATCTTCGTAGTGATAATTCGGAAGAACCTGCCCACGCTTATTGACAGCACCGCGAAGAACCGTGTGAGCAAGCGGGTTGCCGGTGGTGTCCACGTCCCAGCCCCGATAGATAAAGGAGTGAGCATGCTGAGCAGCGACAACGGAGTTCAGCATAACTGTCATGTCGCCGCTGGTCGGATTCTTCATACCGGCCGGGACATCAAAGCCACTGACAGTCATTCGATGCTGCTGGTCTTCTACGGAACGGGCACCAACTGCCACATAAGAGAGCAGATCTGCCAGATACCACCAGTTCTCCGGGTAAAGCATCTCATCCGCTGCGGTAAGGCCGGTCTCCTCAATATTTCTGATATGAAGCTTACGAATTGCAATCAGACCTTCCAGAAGATCTGGTGCTGCTTCCGGATCCGGCTGATGAACCATTCCCTTGTATCCTTCACCGGTAGTACGTGGCTTGTTGGTATAAATACGTGGAATGATGATGCATTTATCTTTAATCTGCTCCTGGATCGGAACCAGACGGTGCAGGTAATCCATGACAGCAGGCTCATTATCTGCGGAACACGGTCCGATGATTACGAGAAATCGGTCGTCTGCGCCAGTGATCACGTCGCGGATCTCTTTATCTCTCTGTGCTTTTTTAGCTGCATTTTCCGGGGAAAGCGGATACATGGCTTTGATCTCCTTGGGGATAGGCAGCTTTTTATTGAATGTGAATCCCATGGTAATCTCCTTTGTTACTAGTTTCTATGTTTGCGAAATGATATTCGAAAACATTATAGTATACTTCACTGAGATTGTAAATAAAAGAACTTCCGGGCAGAAGTGAAAAGTTTCCAGATTCCGAAGGAAAGGAGCAGAAGTATATACAGGATCGCGCATAGACAAAGATTTCCTGCCAGAATCAGGATCGTTGATAAAGAACGGAAAATCATAAAGTGGGACAAGGGTTTCAACAGATAAATACCTCCGGTTGATAAAAGCATGGCAGCAGCGGGCTTTAGAATATAGGCATCAAGCCCGATGGTTGGGTGAATGTGCCGGGAGACTGCCAGAAGCCCGGACATGCACAGCAGCAACTGACTGATCAGAATACTCCAGAGAACACCTTCGATGCCGAAGCGGGGTACGAAGAGCAGAAGTGCCAGGATCCGCACCAGCACTGCCGCCAGCTGATTGATGAATGTGATACCGGTCTTGCCAAGACCGTGGAGAATGCTGTTGATATTTCCGGTAAGATACAGAAATGGGCAGATCCATGCCAATGTACACAAAAAGCTTCCGGCTAATGGTTCGTGGAAGACAACAGTTCCCAATTCGTTTCCGAAAAATAAAAAAATTCCCATACAGAATATTCCCATGAGGAGTCCGAAAAGAATCGTATATTCAATAGAAAGAGAAATTCGTTGTTCATTGCCGCGGGATTGCTCTTCTGAGATGGTCGGGAGCAGCATGGCAGACAGAGAAAAGGTCACTGCGTTGGGAAACATCAGGAAGGACAGGGACATGCCGGTCAGGATGCCATAGAGACTCAAGGATTCTGATATAGACAGACCGGATGTCTGGAGGCTTACAGGAATCAGCACTGCCTCCGCACTTTGAAGGAGTGTCAGACTTAAACGGCTGCCGGTGAGAGGCAACGCCATGGAAAGAATCTTCCGGCATTGAATACGCAGTGCAGATAGTGGCAGAGTAGAACGCTTTTCGGAAACAGTAAAGTGGAGCATGAACAGGGCGGAAGCAGCCTCTCCGAAGAGAAGCCCCAGTACTGCCAGTGAGGGGGTGATTGCCCGGCTCTCCTGGATAAAAATGCGGTAAAGCAAGATCACAGAACCGATTCTTGCTGCCTGCTCCAGAATCTGGGAGATGGCCGGGAGAGATGCTTTCTTCTGTCCCAGATAATATCCCTGGAGACAGCCGTGGATCGCACTTAGAGGGATGACCGGAGCCAGAATACGTAAAGGTGTGACACAGCGGCTTTCACAGAGAAGTTTGTCTGCTACGAATTCTGCCTGATTCCAGAGAAGGACGCAGACCAGCACAGAGGCGGACAAGGACAGGAACAGTCCGGCTTTCAAAGCGTAGGATCGTTCTTTTTCTACAGCTCCGGCGGTGAAACGGGAGATGGCAGATTCAATACCGGAGGCGGTGCATGCATGACATACGGCGAATACAGGAAAAATAAGCTGATAGATGCCGATTCCTTCCGCACCCAGGGCATGTGCCAGGAATATCTTATAGAAGAAACCGGAAAAACGGCACAGAAGACCTGCACAGGTCAGCAGGAGCGTGCCTTTGATGAAATGAGGAAATGATCGCATAGAATTTCGCTGTTCTTTTTTCCTATAATATATTAGAGAAGAGTGCTTGACAGAACTGCTTACCAGTGTTATTCTTTTACATGAAATCCGAGTAAAAAGCTCGGAATTGAAACGGGGTGAAAGAGATGAAGCTGTCTACAAAAGGACGTTATGGGCTCAGAGCGATGATCGATCTGGCATTATATGCGGAGAATGCACCGGTATCTATTGCCAGTATTGCAGCCAGACAGCACATATCCGAGAGCTATCTGGAACAACTGATCGCGAAGCTCCGTAAAGCAAATCTGGTAACAAGCGTGCGTGGAGCCGGAGGCGGATATGTACCGGGACGGCCGGTGGAAGAGATCTCAGTAGGAGATGTGCTGAGAGCCCTGGAAGGAAATCTGGATCCGGTAGAGTGTCCGGGAATCGAACATCAGGGTGGTTGTGATGGTTCCGATGTATGCGTGACTAAATATGTATGGAAACGGATCAATGACAGTATTAACCAGACTGTAGATGAAATGATGCTCAGTGATCTGCTGGCAGAAAGCCGGGAAGTACAGAAAAAACGTCAGATTCCAGTATCATGTTGTGAGAAAAAGGAGTGATAAAACATGGGTGAAGAGAAGAAATTAATTTACCTGGATAATGCGGCGACAACCAAGACTGCGCCGGAAGTTGTGGAGGCAATGCTTCCGTATTTTACAGAACTGTACGGAAATCCGTCCAGTGTCTACAGCTTTTCCCAGAAGAGCAAAGAAGCTATTACTGCAGGAAGAGAAAAGATTGCAAAGACTCTTGGGGCAAGTCCGGAGGAAATCTATTTTACAGCAGGCGGAAGCGAGTCTGATAACTGGGCATTGAAAGCAACAGCAGAAGCTTATGCTTCCAAAGGAAATCACATTATTACATCTAAGATCGAGCATCATGCTATCCTGCATACTTGTGACTGGCTGGAAAAACATGGATTTGAGATCACTTATGTGGATGTAGATGAGTTTGGTAAGATCAAGCTTGATGAACTGAAAAAAGCTATCCGTCCGACTACCATTCTGATCAGTGTGATGTTTGCAAACAATGAGATTGGTACCATTCAGCCGATCAAAGAGATCGGTGAGATTGCTCATGAGCATGGTATCCTGTTCCACACCGACGCAGTACAGGCATATGGACAGCTTCCTATTAATGTAGATGAGCTGCATATCGATATGTTAAGTTCCAGCGGACATAAGCTGAACGGACCGAAAGGAATTGGCTTCCTGTATATTCGTAAAGGGGTAAAGATCAGAAGCTTTATTCATGGTGGTGCTCAGGAGAGAAAACGTCGTGCAGGTACAGAGAATGTTCCGGGTATTGTAGGATACGGTGTGGCAGCAGAACGTGCAGCAAATACCATGGAAGAGCGTACTGCAAAAGAGCGTAAGATCCGTGACCATCTGATCGACCGTGTACTTGCAGAAGTTCCGTACACCAGACTGAATGGACACAGAACTGACCGTCTGCCGAACAATGCAAACTTCAGTTTCCAGTTCGTAGAGGGTGAGTCCCTGCTGATCATGCTTGATATGGATGGCATCTGTGGCTCCAGTGGATCAGCCTGTACATCGGGATCTCTTGATCCGTCTCACGTACTGCTGGCTATTGGACTGCCTCATGAGATCGCACATGGTTCTTTGCGTCTGACTCTGAGCGAGGAGACCACCATGGAAGATGTGGACTATGTAGTAGATTGTATTAAGAAAATCGTTGAGAGACTTAGAAGTATGTCTCCGCTGTATGAGGATTTCCTTCGGAATCATTAATTACAGCCATTAATATAAGAAAAGAGGATTTAGAATATGTATAGCGATAAAGTAATGGATCATTTCCAGCATCCGAGAAACGTAGGAGAGATTGAGAATGCCAGCGGTGTAGGTACAGTTGGTAATGCAAAATGCGGTGATATCATGAGAATTTACTTTGATATCGATGACAACCAGATCATCCGTGATGTAAAATTCAAGACCTTTGGCTGCGGTGCAGCAGTTGCAACCAGCAGTATGGCAACGGAGCTGGTAAAAGGAAAAAGCATCTATGAAGCTCTGGAAGTTACCAATAAAGCAGTTATGGAAGCACTGGATGGACTTCCACCTGTAAAAGTACACTGTTCTCTGCTGGCTGAGGAAGCAATCCATGCAGCACTGTGGGATTATGCAGAGAAACATCATATTAAGATTGAAGGACTGAAGAAACCGAAGTCAGATATTCACGAAGGCGAAGAAGAGGAAGAATACTAGGATGAAGAAAAAGGTCGTTGTCGGAATGTCCGGCGGAGTCGATTCATCCGTGGCGGCCTGGCTTCTTCTTCAGAAGGGCTACGACGTGATGGGTGTGACCATGCAGATCTGGCAGGATGAAGTGCCGGAGCAGGTGGAGGAAAACGGCGGATGCTGTGGACTTTCTGCTGTGGATGATGCCAGAAGAGTGGCATCCCGCCTGGAGATTCCTTACTATGTCATGAATTTTAAACAGGATTTCAAGGAAAATGTCATTGATTATTTTATGGATGAATATTTAAAGGGACATACACCTAATCCCTGTATTGCCTGTAACCGTTATGTGAAGTGGGAGTCTCTGCTGAAAAGAAGCATGGATATTGGCGCAGATTACATTGCAACCGGTCACTATGCCCGGATCGAGAAATTGCCCAATGGACGTTATGCGCTGCGTAAATCAGCGACTTCGGCCAAGGATCAGACTTATGCACTGTATAATCTGACACAGGAACAGCTGTCAAAAACACTGATGCCAGTGGGAGAGTACACCAAGGATCAGATCCGCACATTTGCAGAAGAGCTGGGTCTTCCAGTGGCTCATAAGCCGGACAGCCAGGAGATCTGTTTTGTTCCGGATGGAGATTATGCAAAGTTCATTGAGGAGAACTCTGGAAAGAAGATTCCAGAAGGAAATTTTGTCTGGACAGACGGAACTGTGATCGGAAAGCATAAGGGAATCACGCATTATACCATTGGTCAGCGGAAAGGGCTTGGACTTGCCATGGGAAGACCTGTCGTTGTGACAGAGATTCGTCCGGAGACCGGTGAAGTGGTTATCGGTGAGGCAGATGACGTCTTTCGTACAACGCTTCGTGCGGATCGTCTGAACTGGATGAGCGTGCCGGATATTGAAGGGGAAGCACGTTTCCTAGCAAAGATCCGTTATAACCACAGCGGATCCATGTGTACTGTGCGGAAGATCGAGGAAGATCTGGTGGAATGCACCTTTGATGAACCGGTTCGTGCCGTGACACCTGGTCAGGCCGTTGTATTTTACGATGGAGACTACGTGGCAGGCGGCGGAACAATTCTGTAAATAAATAACAGCCCGAAGCGGCAGCGCAATTTATTGCTGTCATTCCGGGCTGTTGTGGTTTTTATAGAAGTTTTTATGCTACCATTCCAGACTGTCGTAGTTGGCTACAGCGGCAGTTCCATCGGGGCACGTTTCTTGAATATATAATAGGAAGAAAATCCGCAGGAGATCAGCAACTCTCGTAATCTTGAGAATTCATAGGCCAGATACGCAGGATCATGGGCATCTGAGCCGATGGTCAGCAATTTCCCGCCAAGTTCTTTATAACGTTTCAGAATATCTGTGCAAGGATTAGGTTCGCCGAGGCCATATTTATATCCACCCGTGTTGACTTCTAACGCAATTTCATTTTTGATCAAAATACGAAGGATCGCATCCAGAATTTCCTGATATTGTGTCCATGCATAATTTTTGTTTTTTGTGGGACCATATCGAACAACATAGTCAAGATGTCCAAGACTGTCAAAGTTCGTATATGATTTCAGATTCTGAAGGACACATTCAAAGTATTCCCGGTAAGCGGTCTGCTCTTCTCGCCCTTCAAAAAAAGAAGGGTAGTAAGGGTCACGGCTGTTGACGAGATGGATGGAGCCGATCACATAATCAAAGGGATGAGAAAACACCAGATTGTGATGCCGGCTGGACAGATAGGGCTGCAGCCCGAGTTCCACACCGATCATCAGATCGATCCGATCCTGATATTGTTCCTTCAGTGGAGACATATAGTCAAAATATTTTTTCGGGTCAAATTCAAAGCAGATACCGCCGTCTGTGTAATCATAGTCCATGTGGTCGGTCAGACACAGATGGGAAAGCCCGAGTGAAATTGCTTTTTCAATCATAATTTCCGGTGAAAATGAACCATCACCGGAGAACAAAGTATGTACATGTGTATCAGCAATAATTGCCAAAATCTGTTCCTCCTGTGTAAAAATAGTCCTGTCCTGACCCATGATAGAAGAAAAAAGCAGGAAAGTAAAGTAAAAAAATGTGGAATCTTGATTTTTGGTATTGATATTTTCAGGCAAAGCAGTTAAAATAAGTAACGGTTGATGTTCTTTTAACAATCATGGCAAGAGTTAAAAGATCAGAAATATATCATTATTCAACTTTTAGGAGGAATTGAAACATGGCAGTAAAAGTAGCGATCAATGGATTCGGACGTATTGGCCGTCTGGCATTCAGACAGATGTTTGGCGCAGAGGGATATGAGGTAGTAGCAATCAACGACCTTACTTCTCCGAAAATGCTTGCACATCTGCTGAAATATGATTCTTCTCAGGGTAAATATGCTCTGGCTGACACTGTATCTGCAACTGATGATTCTATCATCGTTGACGGAAAAGAGATTAAGATTTATGCAAAAGCTAACGCAGCTGAGCTTCCGTGGGGAGAGATCGGCGTAGATGTAGTTCTGGAGTGTACCGGATTCTACACCTCTAAAGAGAAAGCTTCTGCACACATCACTGCAGGCGCTAAGAAAGTAGTTATTTCCGCTCCGGCTGGAAATGATCTGCCGACTATCGTATACAACGTAAACCACAAAACTCTGACCAAAGAGGATACTGTTATTTCTGCAGCTTCCTGTACCACCAACTGCCTGGCACCGATGGCAAAAGCTCTGAACGACCTGGCTCCGATCGAGTCTGGTATCATGTGCACCATCCATGCTTACACTGGTGATCAGATGATCCTTGACGGACCGCAGAGAAAAGGCGATCTGAGAAGAAGCCGTGCAGGCGCTGTTAACATCGTTCCGAACAGCACTGGTGCTGCAAAAGCAATCGGTCTGGTTATTCCGGAACTGAACGGCAAACTGATCGGTGCTGCACAGCGTGTACCGACCCCGACCGGATCTACCACTCTTCTGTTCGCAGTTGTAGACAAAGCTGTAACCAAAGAAGAGATCAACGCAGCTATGAAAGCAGCTACTACCGAGTCCTTCGGATACAACGAGGATGAGATCGTATCCAGCGATATCGTTGGTATGAGATTTGGTTCTCTGTTCGATGCTACCCAGACTATGGTTTCCCCGCTTCCGGATGGAAAGACCCAGGTTGAGGTTGTATCTTGGTATGACAATGAGAACTCCTACGTTTCTCAGATGGTTCGTACTATCAAATACTTCGCTGAGCTTGCGTAAGCATTAAGCCATGCAAAAGGCGTAAAATGCAGGCGCTATGTGCTTGCACATGAGCGGCTGGAGTTTGCGACTTTTATAGGGCGATAGCCCGTTCACCGAGATGAAACGAAGTGGAATCGAGGGGCATGGCGGGCTGATTGTTTAAGACCTCAAAAGGTCCGGTCTTCAGGACCGGACCTTTTTTTCGTCTTTGTGAAAGATCCTGAAAGAAAGGAAGTTATTTATCATGGCATTAAATAAAAAAACAGTTGATGATATCAATGCAAAAGGAAAACGTGTCCTTGTAAGATGCGATTTCAACGTACCGCTGAAAGACGGCGTGATCACTGATGAGACCCGTATCGTTGCAGCACTTCCGACTATCAAAAAGCTGATAGGTGATGGCGCAAAAGTGATCCTTTGCTCCCATCTTGGAAAAGTAAAGAATGGTCCGAACGAGGGAGAATCCCTGGCACCGGTTGCAAAGCGTCTGTCTGAGAAGCTTGGCAAAGAGGTAGTATTCGTATCTGATTATCATGTAACCGGAGAGGCAGCTACCAAAGCAGTTTCTGAGATGAAAGATGGAGATGTAGTTCTTCTTCAGAATACACGTTTCCGTGGTGCTGAGGAGACCAAGAATGGTGAAGAGTTCAGCAAAGAGTTGGCTGACCTGGCTGATATCTATGTATGCGATGCATTTGGTTCTTCTCACAGAGCACATGCTTCTGTTGCAGGTGTTACCAAATTTATCAGCGCAAAAGGCGGACAGAATGTAGTTGGATACCTGATGGAGAAAGAGATCAACTTCCTTGGAAATGCAGTAGAGAATCCGGTTCGTCCGTTCGTTGCAATCCTTGGTGGTGCAAAAGTAGCAGACAAGCTGAACGTTATCTCCAACCTGCTGGAGAAATGTGATACTCTGATCATTGGTGGTGGAATGGCTTATACTTTCCTGAAAGCACAGGGCGCAGAAGTTGGTACTTCTCTGGTAGATGATACAAAACTTGATTACTGCAAAGAGATGCTTGAGAAAGCTGAAAAGCTTGGAAAGAAACTGCTCCTTCCGGTAGATACTACCATTGCAGCAGCATTCCCGAATCCGATCGATGCTGAAATTGCTGTAGAAGTTGTAGACAGCAAAGCAATTCCGGCTGATATGATGGGACTGGATATCGGACCGAAGACTGCAGAGCTTTACGCTGATGCTGTAAAATCTGCCAAGACCGTTGTATGGAACGGACCGATGGGTGTATTTGAGAACCCGATCCTTGCAAAAGGAACCATCGCAGTTGCAAAAGCACTTGCTGAGACCGATGCAATCACTATCATCGGCGGCGGCGATTCCGCAGCAGCAGTTAATACTCTTGGATTTGGCGATAAGATGACTCATATCTCCACCGGTGGCGGAGCTTCCCTTGAGTTCCTGGAGGGCAAAGAGCTTCCGGGTGTTATGGCTGCTGATGACAAATAAGTTTTCGTAAAATACCGCGGCAGTTTCAGCTGCAGACGGATATTTTATAAAGTATATCAGGAGGATATAAGAAATGGCTAGAAAGAAAATTATTGCCGGAAACTGGAAGATGAACATGACTCCGAGTGAGGCAGTAGAGCTGGTTAACACACTGAAACCGCTGGTAGCAACAGAAGATGCAGATGTAGTTTTCTGCGTACCGGCAATCGACATCATTCCGGTAATGGAAGCTGCTAAAGGTTCCAATATCCAGGTTGGTGCAGAGAACATGTACTTTGAGGAGAAAGGTGCTTACACCGGAGAAATCTCCCCGAACATGCTGACTGACGTAGGAGTAAAATATGTAATCCTTGGTCATTCTGAGAGAAGAGAGTACTTCGCAGAGACCAGCGAGACTGTAAACAAGAAGATGCTGAAAGCATTTGAGCATGGTCTGACTCCGATCATGTGCTGCGGTGAGACTCTGACTCAGAGAGAGCAGGGCGTAACTATGGATTTCATCCGTCAGCAGGTAAAAGTTGGTTTCCTTGGAGTAACTGCTGAGCAGGCTAAGACCGCTGTTATCGCTTACGAGCCGATCTGGGCAATCGGTACCGGCAAGACCGCTACTACCGAGCAGGCACAGGAAGTTTGCAAAGGCATTCGTGAGTGCATCGCTGAGATCTATGATGAGGCAACTGCAGAAGCAATCCGTATCCAGTACGGCGGATCTGTAAATGCTGCTACCGCTCCGGAGCTGTTCGTACAGCCGGATATCGATGGCGGACTGGTTGGAGGAGCTGCTCTGAAACCAGATTTCGGAAAGATCGTAAACTGGAAATAAGTCACTGAATAAGTGAAAGGTGAAGACTCCATACCTTAGCATGATATGCTAGGGGATGGAGTTTTTTATTGAAGATTTGTTTTTACGTTTATATAGTTTTTCTTTTTTGATATTGTAAATAATCTAAAAAAATATTGAATTATATAAACAATTAGTGTAAACTTGAAAAAAGAACATACATTCGAGATCTGAATGAAAGAAAGGAGAAAGTATGAAAATAGTCACAAAAAAATGTTTTGAAATTTGTAATAATGTATATGAATGGCTGATTTTTAAAGATAAACAAGGAATTACACGCGAAAAAAAATTGACATTCATTTTGATTTTAATCGGATTTTTAACGTGTTTATCTGCAGATGAATATCTTAAAATGAAAATGTTTTCGGTTATTTATGTTTGTTTTGTGTTTTTTTCAATAATTAATAGTTTTTACATGGAAAATATTATGGTCAAATTTGTATCAAGAAAAAAATATAGCACTATAAAAGAATTAATGAAACAAATGAGTCAAATATCATATATTTTTGGATTGTTTTGGATGTCGTTTATAATTGCATTACTATGTTTTGGAATGTATACAGGTATTATGCTGTTTTTCTTATGGAAAATATCAATAAGTAATATTCCTATTATTTTTTTATCTGTCATGTTTGCATTTACTATGTTCTATTTTTTGTATCATATTTATTTAGAACAGACAACTAATTTTACAGAAGTAAAATTAAGAATTAATTTGTATACGACAATAGGAACAACTATAAGTGTCATTATGTTGGCATTGGGACAAATAAGGATATGTTCTATTTTTGTTTCTGGAACAATATTGGAGTATACTTGGCTACAATATTTTATTGATAAAGAATGTTTTGAAAGTGAAAAGGTAAAGAATTAGTCTATACTTTATTGAGGAAGGAAAAACCACATGATAGGATTAAACGGGAAAAAATGGGAGGATGTCTGTTGGCTGGATATAAAAGATTATTTAAATGATATAGAAGAATCTTTCTATTTTGAATTTAAGAGTGATGATGTATCTGCAGCGAAGTTGATAAAAGAAATCTCTGCTTTGGCTAATACATATGGGGGATATATTTTTATTGGAGTGGCGGATGATAAAACTATAGAAGGGTGTACAAATTGGAATGAGCAGAAAATTCATACAACGATTCATGATTCATTATCTCCGATTCCTCAATTTGATATAAAAGAATTTAAAACAGAAGAAGGAAAAAAGATAATCATAATAAAAATTGACGAAGGCTCAGAACCGCCTTACATTACAAATAAAGGAGAAATCTGTGAGAGAATATCGTCAGGATCTTTTGTAATAAAAGAATCTGCAAGATTATCACACATGTATATGAAGAGAGAGGAATACTTGAAGAAATTGGAACAAAAGATATCTATAGAATTAGCACACGAAGATGTTGAAAATGTGTTGGGATACATTGATGTTGGATTTGAACCGGCCTTTGCTGATCCAGATAAAATAGGAAAATGTCTGTTAAATGTATCAAATGAAAAATTGCAAGAAATGTTATCAGAAGAATTGCAAAGCGGAAACGTTATGAGATTTGGTAATTCATTATTATTTACGTGTGGTGGATTGACAGCAAATAAAATATTAATGCCAGCTCATCTGAATAACTTTATAGAGATTATGGTTGATGAAAGCATAAGGATGAGGGGATTATTGATAAATAAGCAACCGGATGATGGTGAGAATGTAAATATGGCGTCAGTTGCATCGTGTTTCTCTGCTTATGAAAATATTTACAGAAAAATATACAAGGATGTATTGGAAAACGACTTTATTTATGCTAGAAAATATGAAAAATTGACAGTAATTAAACAATTCTGTCCAACTTATCATTTAGATAATTCGCAAGATGATGCAGATGTTGAAAATAAAGAAAAAGAAATACAGAAAATTATAAGAAAGCATCAGGAACTTTGGGGAATTGATAAAGTGGTAACAAGTGATAGAATACCGAAAGTTGGATTTTATCTGATTAACAGACCATTTATTGAGAAGTGTGGTATGGAGTATAATTTAGATAGTATAGTGGGAAGTTTGTTTGCGTGCCAATATATATGGTTGGGGTATATTGAAGAGCAAGATCAGGTATTTAGAAAATAGAATGTAAATAGATGTGAAAAACTGTGATTTTATTGAAAAATCGATCAATTATGTTATACTTACTATAACTATATGTAGTTGAAGAGGAGAAGTATTCTGTTGATAAAAGAGGATAAATGGACAGCGAAAGTATTGTTTAAATTGAAATTACACGAAAGCAAAGGACAAGAATTTGAAGATTTTTTTGTCGCGATTATGACAAAAGCGGCTATGGATTTTCAACCGGTGAAAGCATATGGAAATATTGGGGATCAAAAGAATGATGGATTTAACAAAAAAACAGGAACATATTATCAAGTATTTTCACCGGAAGATATAACGAAGGATAAAATAGAATATGATGCAGCTAAAAAGCTAGAAAAAGATTTCCGAGGATTGTATAAAAATTGGAATGATACGTGTAAGATAAAAAAATATTTTTTTGTCATAAATGACAAGTATGAGGGAATAGATCCAGTAATAACAAAAAAAGTATTGGAGCTAAGATGCGAGAAGGATTTCTCGGATATAGACATAGATATC
>ERZ856578.1953-NODE-1953-length-36050-cov-6.482278_pt1 | contig 36050 bp, 56 predicted proteins | sample MGYA00514384_ERZ856578 | MGnify/ENA primary metagenome ERZ856578 (study PRJEB29103, sample SAMN06111958) | human gut metagenome | biome: human gut; feature: ankylosing spondylitis patient; material: healthy_person | host: Homo sapiens | place: China:Hangzhou...
GAATACAACCTTCTCACCCTTCTCGATATTGAAGTTTACGTTGTCGAAGAGAACTGTTCCGTCCTCATCGCAAGCCTCCAGCCCTCCCTCGTGCGAGATTTTTTCCCCACGGGGAATTTTCGGAAAGCTCCTGCGTGTTCCCCGCTCTTTGACCGGGGCGGTCATGAATTTCCTCCTACCCCGCGGCCCTCGAATTGCGAGGGTCGGGGAATGCGCAGGAGCGCCGCCGGTGGCGGAGAAAGCGACTAAGCATTCGAGTGCGCGGCGCTGTCGCCGCAAGCAGAAGCGCCGCGGGGACGGCCTGCCGCGACGGTGGGCCAGATGCGCAGGAGCAAAGAAAAGCAAAACGCCGCCCTGCCTGGGCCGAAGGACTGCGCTTGATGCGTGGTGTCGTAGGCCCGGTGGGGCAGATACTAAAGCGTCCGGTGTGGTCCCCGGCTCTTGAAGCCGGCCATAGCCTTCACGGTTCTGTCCCCCGCGCTCTCGCTCGTCGAGGGCCGGGGACTGCATCGGAGATATCGACAGGAGGCAAGGCATGGGAAAGAAGCAGACGGCAAGGCAGACGCCGGTGCGCGTGGCGGTCAAGGACCTGCCGACAATACGCATCGACGAGCTGGTCCCCTATGCAAACAACGCGAAGATCCACGGGCCGGAGCAGATCGAGCAGCTGCGGCGCAGCCTGCGCGAGTTTGGCTTCGTCTCGCCGGTGCTGATCGACGAGAAGTGCAACCTCATCGCCGGTCACGGCCGCGTGGAAGCGGCGCGGGCCGAAGGCATGACCGAGGTCCCGTATGTGACGGTGAGCGACCTGACCGAGGCGCAGCGGCGCGCCTACATCATCGCGGACAATCGGCTGACCGAGACGGGCGAGTGGGACGCGGCGCGGCTCAAGTTTGAGATGGAAGAGCTAAGCAGCCTTTCTTTTGACACCGCGCTGACCGGTTTCACGATGGACGAGATCGAGACGATCCATGTCAGCGCACATGAGCGCGCCAAGCCGGAGGCAAAGGACAGCCACTTTTGGGGCGACGCCGAGGGCGAGCGCTCCGAAGAGTACGACGCCTTTGTGGATAAGTTCAAGCCGAAGCTCACCACCGACGACTGCTACACGCCGCAGAACATCTACGAGGTGATCCGCGACTGGGCTTTGGAGCACTACGGCTTGCAGGGCGCGCCGATTGTTCGGCCATTTTACCCCGGAGGCGACTATGAGCACGAGCCCTACCCGGACGGCTGCGTGGTGATCGACAACCCGCCGTTTTCTATCCTCTCGCAGATCTGCCGATTTTACACAGAGCGCGGCATCCAATTTTTCCTCTTTGCGCCGGCACTGACGCTTTTTAGCATCGCGGCCGGGACATGCAACTATTTGCCGATGTCTTGCCGCATCACCTATGAAAACGGCGCGGATGTGCGCACAAGCTTTGTGACCAACCTTGGAAACTGGAAAATTGAAACGGTGCCGGAGCTGTGGCGCCTTGTGGATGGTCTGAATGCGCAGAACACAAACGAGAACGAAACGGAGCTGCCAGGTTATACCTACCCAGACTGTGTGATGACGCCGATCCGCATCGCACCAACCGCTAAATGGATAACGCTGCGCGTGCGCGCAGAAGACGCCTCGTTTATTCGGGCGCTCGATGCGCAGCGCGATCATGGAAAAGCCATTTACGGCGCAGCATTTCTCCTTTCGGAGAAGGCGGCGGCGGAGAAGGCGGCGGCGGAGAAGGCGGCGGCGGAGAAGGCGGCGGCGGAGAAACGCGAGCAATTCGTTTGGGCGTTGAGCGACCGCGAAAAGAAAATTGTCGCCGCGCTGGGAAAGCATGACGATCGCTGAGGCTGAGCGGATCATGTCCACGACAGCAAGCCCGTATCTCAAGCGGGACATGGAGCGATATATTCGGCGGCAGCGCAGAAAGGAGCGCGGAGATGGCAGGATCAAGACAACCGACCGATCTGGTCGTGAGGAATGGGCGCAAGCACATGACGCGCGCCGAGGAGGACGCGCGGCGCGACCGTGAGGTGGTGGTGCCGGCGCCGCAGCGAGCGAAGCCGCCCAAATGGCTGCCCAAGGAGCTGCATCGCGAGTTTCGCGCGATCGGCAAGCAGCTCATCGACGTGGGGCTCTACACCGACCTCGACGCGGACAACCTCGGGCGCTATCTGGTCGCTCACCACGAGTATATCAGCGCGACGGCGGAGGTGCAGCGGGCCTTGACTCAGGCGCCGGGCCACGCGCGCGACTTAGAGGCGGCGGACGGCTGGGGCCGCGTGCAGGAGCGCTACTTTAAGCAGGCGCGCAACTGCGCGAACGACATGGGCCTGACGGTATCGAGCCGCTGCCGGCTGGTCCTGCCGAGCAATCTGCCCGCGGCGGCGTTCACGCCGGGAAGCGGGACGGATGAGTTCACGGAGCGGCTGCGGCAGCGGCAGGCGGACGCGCTGGCGCGGAGCCTGTAGCATGGCATACGTTTTCGACCGCGAGGCGGGGCAGTTTGTGTGCGACTTCGTCGAGCGCCTGCCGACGACCGACACGGGCAAGCCCTTCTGCCTTTACGACTGGCAGCGCGAGGCCCTGATGGAATTTTACGGCACGATGTGCGCCGATGTGCCCGAATCGGGCACGGAGGAGAGCGCGGAGCGGCTGCGCCGGTACTGGTATCTCTACCTCGAGATCCCGAAGAAGAACGGCAAGAGTGAGCTGGCTGCGGCGCTGGCCCTCTATCACCTCTTCGCGGACGGCGAGCTGAACGCGGAGGTCTATGTCTGCGCGGCGGACAAGGAAAACGCCTCGATCGTCTACAACGCGGCGATCTTTATGGCGACGAGCGCGCCGTGGACGGCAAAGATGATCGCTCAGGGCGAGCTGCGGCCCATCGAGAGCCGCAAGCGCATCGAGTACCGCAAGCGCGTGAAGACCGGCAACGGCGGGTACAAGTGGATCACGGTCGGCATTCTGCAGGTCCTCTCCGCCGAGGCGTACAGCAAGCACGGCTACAAGCCGAGCTGCGTCATCTTCGACGAGCTGCACGCGCAGCCCAACCGTGAGCTGTGGGACGTCATGACCGGCGCGGCGGGCGCGAGCCGACGGCAGCCAGCATGGATCGTGCTGACGACCGCGGGCGACGACCCCGACCGCAGCTCCATCGGCTGGGAGATCCACGAGAAAGCTGTGGTCATCCGCGACGCGCGGCAGCTGCGGCGCATCCGGAGCGATGGCGGCGACGTTCGCTCGGTCCTCTCCCTCCGGCATGTCGGGGACGAGGACCTTGCGGACGCGGAGGCCGAGCTGCTCGGCCGTGACGAAGAAAACTGGCTGCCGATCCTCTACGGCCTGACGGCGCTGTTCGGCGATGATCCGGACGACCTGGAAAAGCTCGACATCTGGGACGAGAGCCTGTGGTATCTCTGCAACCCCTCGCTCGGCAAGCATCTGAGCCTGCGCAACATCCGCATGGAGGCGGCGAGCGCAAAGCGCAGCGAAGCCGAGGAGCGCGTATTTCGATGGCTGCGGCTCAACCAATGGATCACGACGAAGTCGGTCGGCTGGATCTCGCTCAACCTCTATGACAAGACGCAATGGGGGCCGAGCAAAAAGCGCGAGCGCGAGGAATGGCTGCGGCAGCTGGACGGAAAGCTCTGCTACGGCGGCGTGGACCTTTCGACGAGCCGAGACCTGACCGCTTTCGTGCTGCTCTTCCCGACCCAGCCGGGGCTGGACGCGGCGGTGCTGCTGCCCTATGGCATCTGGCGCCCCGAGGCGACGGTGGACGAGGCGGAAAAGCGCGACCACGTCCCATACCGGGACTGGGCGCGTGCCGGCTTTCTCGATCTCTGCCCCGGCGAGGTCATCGACTACGGCGCGGTGGAGGAGCGCATCCGCGAGGCGCGGGAGCGCTACGACCTCAAGATGGTGGGCTTTGACCCGTATCTGAGCCGGACCATCACGCAGCGGCTTGCGCCGATCGTGCCGATCATCGAGATCCCGCAGGATCTCAAGAACATGAGCCCAGCGATGAAGGAGACGGACGACATGATGCAGCGACACACGCTGCTGCACGTCCACAACACCTGCTTCCGCTGGACCTTCGGCAACGTCCGCTGCCATGCGGACGGAAACGGCAACATCAAGCCGCTCAAGAATAAATCAACGGGGCGCATCGACCCGGCGGTCGCGAGCATCATCGTGATGGCCGTGTGGATGGTTGCCAGGAATCAGAAGCCCGATCTTGCCGCGGCGGTGGCACGGGCGGACTTCACGCTGTGAGGAGGAAGGCTGTGGAAAAGCTGCGAGACGCCGCGCTGCTGCTCGGCGTGCTGCTCATTACAGCAGGCGCGGGGATGATCTATATCCCGGCCGGCTTTATCGTGGGCGGCATTCTTTTGATCGCAATGGCCGTTGTCGACGGCTTTGACGATAGTGCAAACGACGAAGGGAGTGATGGTCAAGCATGAGCATTATTAAGGGCCTGCGCGCGGCGACCGCACGCTCGCCCACCGTGAGCAAGTCCGTAACGGTCGGCAGCCTGACGGCCTCCGGCGGTCTGTCCGCCGGCGAGGACCCGCAGAGCGCGGCGCGCAAGCTCAGCGCGGTCGACCGCTGCATTGAGCTGCTGAGCGACAGCATCGCGAAGCTGCCGAATTATGTGATCGACACGAGGACGCGCGAGCGCACGGACCACGAGCTGCTGCGGCTGCTGAACATCCGGCCGAACGAGGCTATGACCCCGTTCATTCGCAAGAAGGTGCTGGAGACGAGCCGCCTGGAGGGCGGCAACGGCTACGACTGGATCGTGCGCGACGAGCGCACGGGCAAGCCGGTGGAGCTGATCCCGGTGCCGTGGTATCTGGTGCAGCCCTGGCACGACATGGCGGGCCGCGTGTGGTACGACGTGACGCATCCATTTTCCGGCAAGGTCATGCGATTGCCGAACGAGGACGTGTGCCACTACAAGAACGCCACGCGCAACGGCCTTTTAGGTCTCGGCACGGTGACGCGCGCCGGCGAGGTGATCGCCGCGGCGCGGGCCGCGCAGGAGTATGAGCTGAGCTACTACGCCAACGGCGGGCAGCCGGGCGGCGTGCTGGAGACCGACACCGACCTCGGCGGCTATGTGCTGGACACCAAGGGAAATCCGGTCAAGGCGGCGGACGGCTCGCTCGTGACCAAGAAGGACCGGCTGCGCGCCGAGTGGGAGCGCGTCCACATGGGGCCGAGCAAGGCGCACCGGACGGCGATCCTCGACCTCGGTCTCAAGTACACGAGCATCGCAGGGACGAACCGCGACGCGCAGTTTGTGGAAAACAAGCAGCTGTCGATCACGGACATCGCGCGCTACTTCGGCGTGCCGCTCTACAAGCTCAATGAGGGCAAGCAGGCCTACGGCAGCAACGAGCAGAACGCGATCGAGTATGTCGTCGGCACGCTGCACCCCATCGTGACCCAGTACGAGGAGGAACAGAGCTACAAGCTGCTGACCGACAGCGAGCTGGCCGCGGGGCTGGAGCTGCGCATCAACATGATGGCGGAGCTCAAGGGCGACACGGCGAGCCGCGCGAACTGGTACCGCACGATGAGCGAGCTGAGCGTATTCAGTCCCGACGACATCGCGGCGCTGGAGGATCTGCCGAACGTGCCGGGCGGCAACCGCAGGCGCGCAAGCCTGAACTATGTGCCGCTTGACCTGTGGCCGGAGCTGAGTGCGCAGAGAAACGGCGGCGCGGCCGCCGGAGAGGAGTAAACCGCATGGATATGATCTTTAAGGCGGCACGGATCGAAAAGGCCGCCGTGGGCGAGCGGGAGCTTGCCCTCATCAACGCACAGGCGCTGCGTGAGCTGAGCGCGGACGAGGTGTTTGCCTTCCGTCTGGCTGCCTGCGACAACCAGATCGACCGCGAAAGCGAGCGCTTCACCGAGGCGACGCTCGAGCAGCTCAGCAAGCTCTACATCGGCAAGCCCGTGCTGCGTGACCACCGCTGGAGCGCGGAGACGCAGACCGCGCGCGTCTATGACGCGCAGGTGGTGAGCGAGGGCGAGGTCAAGCGTCTGGTGCTCAGCTGCTACATGGTGCGCACGGCAGGCGCCGCGGACACCGTCGCCGCCATCGAGGGCGGCATCCTGCGCGAGTGCAGCGTGGGCTGCGCGGTGGAGCATGTCAACTGCTCGATCTGCGGCGCGGACCAGCGCAAAACGCTGTGCGAGCACTGGCCGGGCCGAGAGTACGACGGGCAGCTCTGCCACTTCGAGCTTGACGGCGCGGCGGACGCCTACGAGGTGAGCCTCGTGGCCGTGCCCGCGCAGCCTGAGGCCGGCGTGGTGAAGGCGAAGCGCTACGGCGGCGCCGAAATGCAAGAGACCCACGCGCCGGAGGGCGCGGATAACAACGAGCACTGGGCGGACGAAGCCGCCTTGGAGCTTGAAAAAATGAGATTTTAAGGAGGCACACAATGCGTAGAAAGTACAACGACCTGCTGGCGAAGCGCGCCGGCATGCTCACCGAGGCTGAGAGCCTGCTCAAGGAGGGCAAGCGCGAGGACTATCGGAGCAAGATGACCGAGATCGAGAACCTCAACAGCGAGATCACCGAGGTCAAGACCCTCATCGACGAGCAGGACCGCCAGTTCATGCAGAAGCAGGATACTCCGGGCGAGGCCAGGGACAAGGCTCTCGAGCGCGCGGAGATCCTGCGCAAGGGCGGCGAGGTCAAGTTCAGCGCGGCGGAGGTCCGCAAGGCCATCACGCTCGCGACCACCTCGCTCGCCGAGCCCACCGGCGTGGGTCGCGACATCCGCGGCGGCGACGCACCGATCAGCGCGATCATCGACCAGGTGCAGGTCGTCAACCTCTCCGGCATGGGCGAGTATCAGGAGCCCTATGTCATCACCGAGCTGGACGCGAAGGTCGGCACGGTGGCGTCCACCGCCGGCAAGGCCCGCACGGCGAGCACCGACCCCACCTTCGGCGTAGCGCAGATCAAGCCCTACGACATGAGCGTGACGAGCTTCGTCGACCGCAACATCGGCAACCTGACCCCCGCGGACTATTACGCGAAAATCTACGGCATGGCGCTGCGCGCGATGCGCCGCAAGTGCTCCGAGCTGATCGTCAACGGCGACGGCGAGACCAGCCATGTGTTCTACGGCATGAAGAACGCCAAGAACAAGGCGGGCGCGAGCATCTTCGCGAGCGTGGACGTGAGCGCGGTGGACGTCGACCTGCTCGACACCCTCTATTTTGCCTACGGCGCGGACACCGAGGTCGGCGGCAGCGCCCGTTTGCTGCTCACCAAGGCCGACCTTAAGGCCATCGGTCAGCTGCGCGGCACGAACGAGAAGCGCCGCCTGTTCACCATCGAGCCGGACATGGCGAACCCCAACATCGGCGTCATCCGCGACGGCGGCGTGGTGATCCCCTATACCCTCTGCCCCGACCTCACGAGCCTTTCCGGCTCGACCGCGAGCGCGAGCGCCGCGATCCAGACCATGATCTACGGCAACCCGCTCAACTATGAGCTGGGCCTCTTCTCCGATTTCACCGTGCGCGTGGACGAGAGCTACAAGGCGCAGGAGCGCCTGCTGACCATCCTCGGCGACGTGATGGTGGGCGGCAACCTCGTGGTCGACAAGGGCGTCGTCGTCGCGACGCTGCCCAAGAGCGGGGGCTAAGCGATGCTGCGCGAGAGGCTGAGCGAGATCGCCGCTTACTGCCGCGTGGAGGCGGACGACGCGGAGCTCCCCGGCTTTGTGGACGCGGCAGCGGCCTACCTCGCCGGCGCGGGCGTGCGCGAGCCGCAGGACGGCTCGCTGCGCTATGCGAAGTATCTGCAGTGCGTCAAGTACCTCGCGCTCGACCTCTACGACCGGCGCGACACGGCGGTCGAGGGGGCGCTCAGCGACAACCCCGCCTTCCGGCGTCTCATCAACCAGCTCAAGCTCACCGAGCCTGTGCCCGATTCGGGCACGGGCGAGGGAGCGGAGGGAGGCGCATGATGCACGTCGACGCAGGAAAGCTCTCGAAGCGCATCCAGTTTTTGCGGAAAACGACGGCAAAGGACGCCGACGGCTACGACGTACCCGGCGAGCCGGAGCTCGTGCGCGAGACCTGGGCGCAGTTTTCGCAGACGAGCGGCACGGAGCTGATCCGGGCAAACGCCGAGTTCGGCGAGGCGAAGGTGCGCTTTCTCACGCGCGCGAACCCGGAGCTGCTTGACCGGCGGCTCTTGATCCGCTACGACGAACGCGACTATAACATCCTCTACGTCAACACCTACGGCGACGAGGGGAAGTACATGGAGTTCTGGTGCGAGCGCATCACGCAGGAGGGCAAGGTATGACGCTGAATGAGCGAATCATCGCGGTCGTGACGCCGATCGTGCCGGTGTGCGTGCCGGATCTGCTCGTCACAGAGGCGGGCGAGACGCCGCCGGAGGAATACTGCACGTTCAATTTTCCGCTCGAGCCCGAGGCGCTTGCCGACGACACCGCGCAGCTGCAGCGCGCGCTCGTGCAGCTGCACTACTTCGCGCCGCTCAAGACGAACACCGTGCCAACGCGCCGCGCACTTTGGGCGGCGCTTGCAGCCGCGGAGGACTTTTCCCCCGCACTGATCGAAAACGCGACCGACCACACAGGACAGCACTATGTCTTTGAGTTCGATGCGGTCGGGCGCTGGCTGGGAGATGAGCGCAGTGGCTGAGATCCGTTTTGACGGGCTGGACACCTTTGTTCTTTCGATGCGGCAGGTCGCGGAGCTGCCCAACGACGTGCATGACGCGATGCTCAACGCCGGGGCTGACGTGGTGGTCGAGGCCCAGCGCGCCGAGGCGCGCAAGCTCGGCAAGCCCGGCGGCTACCGCAACAGCCGACAGAGGCGCGACTATTCGACCGGCATCACGGCGGAGTGCATCAAAAAGGGCAAGGTCAAGGTGAAAAACGGCGAGCGCGGCATCTATGTGACGCCAACCGGCACGCGCCGGCGCGGCAATACGACCACGCGCAACGCCGAGATCGCCTACGTCAACGAATACGGCACGAAGACCATCCAGGCACGCGGCTTTATCCGTAAGGCCAACGAGAAGTGCGCCGACGAAACCACGACCGCGGAGTTTATGGTCTACAACAAATTCCTCGAATCCAAAAACCTGTAAAGGAGGGCACAACTATGCCTCAGTACGGAGCGAAAAATCTCCAGTGGGCGCCGCTTGCGGCGTCAAACCCCGAGCCGGAGGACGCGCTGCCCAACTACGGCACGCCGATGAAGCTCGGCGATCTCATGAGCGTCGCCGAAACGCTCAACTTCTCCGAGGTCGAATCGCGTGCGGACGATGTGCGCAAGATCTACCTGCGCGAGTTTGTCGACGGCTCGCTCGCCGTCGGCGTGCTGGAGCTGCCCAACGAGACAGCCTCGGCCGTCACCGGCGCGCAGATCGACAGCACCGAAGGCGCGAAGGACATCCATTTCTCCAGCAACGACACCGCGCCCTACGGATGCCTCGGCTTCTACACGACCAACATCAAAGCCGACGGCTCGAAGTATTACAGGGGCATCTTCTACCCCAAGGTCAAGGCGAGCATGGACGGGCGCACCTACAACACCAAGCAAAAGACCATCGTGCTCGACAGCCCCAAACTGACGTTCTCGGTGGACGCCTGCAACACCGGCGACTACCGCATCGAGAGCGACGAGCTCACGACCGAGGCCGCCGCAAAGGCGTGGGTGAACGGCAAGGTCAAGGCTGCGGTCGGCGGCTAAGGAATCCGAAAAGGCGCAGCACCCCGCTGCGCCTTTTCTCAAACCGGAGGCAAATATGAAACTACACGAAGTTGATCTCTGCGGGCAGCACCTGTATCTCTGCCTCAACGGGCAGGCGCTGTTCGACCTCTACGATAAATTTGGCACCAAGGGCTTTATCACCGACCCCCTCAAGGGCAGCGGCAAGAAGAGCTTCGAGGCGGTGTGCTATTACCTATTCAAGCTCTCCGAGCAGGGCGAGCTCTACCGGCGCTGGCAGGGCCAGACGCACGGCCCCGTCCTCACCGAGCAGTTTTTTCGCGTCAACCTCGCCCCACGCGAGGTCGCCGCGGCGAAGGACGCCATCCTCGCCGCCATCGTCCTCGGCTTCCGGCGCGAGGAGAAAGAGACGGGCGACCTTGACCTCGGCCTTGTGGAGCTTCAAAAAAAAACGGGATCTCCGTGACGCGCGTGCTCTGGCTCCAGCTTCTGACGCAGTTCCTGCGCCTGAGCGTCCGCGAGGGCCTGCTGCTTACGCCGGGGCAGGTCATGGACCTGCAGGAGCTTGAGGAGCGCCGGCGCGGACTCAAACGAGAGGAGGGGTGAGCGGTGGCAGTACGCCAGATCACCACACGGCTTGCCATCGATGGCGAGCAGGAATACAAAAAGCAGCTCGCGGCGGTCAACCGCGAGCTCGGCAACCTCGGCGCGGAGATGAAGCTCGTCGACGCGCAGTTCAAGGGGCAGGCGAACAGCTCCGAAGCGCTGCGCGCCAAGCACGACCTGCTCAAGAAGTCCATTGAGCAGCAGGTCGGCAAGATCGTCTCCCTGCAGGGCGCGGTCGAAGAGGCGGCGGAGGCTTACGGCGAGGCGGACAGCCGCACCGACAGCTACCGTCGGCAGCTCTTAAGCGCGGAGACCGCGCTCGCGAAGCTCAACGACGAGCTGAGCGAGAACGACAAACTGCTTAAAGAGGCTGAGGACAGCGCGGACGGCTGCGCGAAAAGCATCGACGGCTACGGCAAGGCGGTCAAGGATGCCGCAGGCAAAACCGATGATCTCGACGATGGCCTCGGCGGCATCGGTGGCGCCCTCAAGGGCTTGCGCAACGAGGACGGCAGCTTTAACCTTGGCGGCGTAACTTCAGCGCTCAGCAACCTCAAGGGGCTGCTGGTTGGCGGCGCCATCGTCACAGGCGCAAAGGCGGTCAAAGATGCGATCTTTGAGATCGTAGAATCGACCGAGGAATACCGCAAGATCATGGGCACGCTTGAGGTCTCCAGCGCGGCTGCCGGCTACACAGCCGAGGAGACTGCGCAGGTCTACCAAGAGCTGCAGGCCGTGCTTGGCGACACGCAGACCGCCGCGACCGCGACGGCGAACCTGCAAGCCCTCGGCCTCGCGCAGGAAGACCTCAAAGTTCTTATTGACGAGGTCATCGGCGCGTGGGCGACCTACGGCGACTCGATACCGATCGACAGTCTCTCCGAGGCCATCAATGAGACCGTACAGGCCGGAAAGGTCACCGGCGTCTTTGCCGATGTGCTCAACTGGGCGGGCGTCAATGAGGACGAGTTCAACCGGCAGCTCGAAGCCTGCGCCGATACATCCGAGCGAGCGCAGCTTGTGCTCGTGCAGCTTGCCAATCAGGGCCTGCGCGAAACCGGTCAGGCGTGGAAGGACGCCAATCAGGACATTATGGAAATGAACCGCTCGCAGGAGGAGCTCAACGCGGCGATGGCGCGGTTGGGCGAGCTGCTGACACCCATTGCGGCTGGTATCGTCGGATTCACGGCGGACATTGTTGAGGGCGTAACGGCTGCGATCACTGCTATTAGTGATCTGATCGCGAAGATCCGCGAGGCACGCGAGGAAGCAAACGAGAAAAATGTGGAGCGCTCGTCCACCTCGAAACTCTCCCGCTACCGCGCCGAGGCGAGGCTGCGCGAGCATCTTTCCGGCTCCCACGCCGCGGGGCTCGACCGCGTGCCCTACGACGGCTATCTCGCCGAGCTCCACGCGGACAAGGCGGTGCTCAACGCGCAGGAGGCCGCGCTCTGGCGCTCTGCCGCGCGCTACGGCGCGTCCGGCGCTCCGTCGGCATCTCCCCCTGCCTCGTCTCCCGCGACCGCACAGAGCGCCGCACGGCGCGAGAACGTGACCATTGACGTCACGCTCGAGCTGGACGGTCAGACGCTCGCGCGCAAGCAGTACCCGCTCATGCAGGCCGAGGGCCGCCGGCGCGGCACCCCGCTGGCCGGAAAGGAGGGCACCTGATGGCAAAATACCCCTTCATTGTGGATGGGCAGGACTTCACCGACTTGTTCCACAAGTACGGCTACGAGGTCACCTACGAGTTCCGCGAGGGCGAGAACGGCGGCCTCATGTGCTCCGGCGAGGAGCAGCGCGATCTGCTCGCCATCAAGCCGACGATCGTCGGCACCACCAACGACGCGCCGACCGAGCGCATCACCGCGCTGCTGACGGCGTGCCTCAAAAACGAAGTCCTCTTCCGCTACTTCGACCCACGGACCGGCGCGGAGAAAACCATCACCGCGCACCCCACGGTCGACACCGTGTCCGTCCTGCTCGACGACGGCGGCACGCATTGGTGGAGGGGCTTCCGCGTGACCATGAGGGCCAAATGATGAGTCTGAACACCGTAAAATACAAGGGCGAGCTCCTCGCCGAGGACAACGCCCTGCCCGCTAAGTCCCCCGGCATCCTCGGCGAGTACAAGGAGCTGCGCGCGGACGCGCTCGAGGCGGACACGCTCGACATCACCGTTTTGTCCGATTCGGGCACGATCCGCAGCTTTAAGAAAAACGACAAGGTCGAGTATTTCCGCTCCGGCAGCCGCGTCGGCGTATACTACCTGCAGAGCGTCACGCGCGTAGGGCCAAAGCTCTACACGCTCTCCGCGCTCTCTGCGGTCGGGCTGCTGATCGTCCGGCCGCACCGCGGCGGCATCTACACCGGGCAGACGGTCGCCGAGGTCGTCGCGGAGATCTGCGGCGATATCCCCGTGCTCGTCGAGACCGTCTACCGCGGCATCAAGCTCTACGGCTGGCTGCCCATCGCCTCGGCGCGCGACAGCCTCGTGCAGGTGCTCTTTGCCATTGGCGCGTGGCTGCACACGGACGAGAACGGCACGCTGCGCGTGCAGAAGCTCTGGGACGGCGCGGCGAGCATCATCGGCCCCGGGAGCGTCCATGCCGCAAACATCCAGGTCAAGTACCTCGACCCCGTCAGCGCGGTCGCCGTCACCGAGCACCAGTATATTGCCGGCACAGAGGACGTCACGCTCTTCGAGGGCACGGCCCAGCAGGGCGACGTGATCGAGTTTGACGAGCCGGCGCACACGCTCACGGCCGAGGGCTTCGCCATCCTTGAAAGCGGCGCGAACTACGCCGTCCTCTCCGCAGGCACCGGCAAGCTCACCGGCAAAAGCTACGTCCACAACCGGCGCGTCGTCACGCGCACCGTGACCGAGGGCGCGGCGGAGAACGTCGAGGAAATCGCCGACGCGACGCTCGTCTCGCTCGTCAACTCCTCCGCGGTCGCGCAGCGCATGGCAGCCTATTACGCCTGCCGCGAGCAGCTCACCGTGGACGTTAACCCAGCGGCCGAGCACGCCGGGCACGTCGTCTCGCTCTGGAACGAGTGGGACAAACAGCAGACGCTCGCCTGCATCGCCTCGCGCGAGACGAAGATCTCCGGGCTGCTCAAGTCCCGCACCTCAACGCTCGTCGGCTTTTTGCCCCCGCAGCCGGAATCATCGGAGTATTTTGATGAGCGCGTCATCCTCACGGGCTCGGGCGAGTGGACGGTCCCGGAAGGCGTCACGAGCTACACTCGCGTCCTTATCGGCGGCGGGCGAGGCGGCAGCAGCGGCTATCGGGGCGAAAGCCCCGCCGTGCGCACGCCGAAATCATGGACCGAGAAATATGACGCTCTCAAACGCTACGTCGGCTTTAACAAAGGCGTCTCTATGGAGGGTGGAAAGGGCGGCGAGCCGGGAGAGGCGGGCGACGGCGGCAAGGTGCTGGTTGAAACCGTCACTGACGCCGTACCGGGCTCAAAGATCTCCTATGCTTGCGGAACGGGCGGCTACGGCGGCGTCTTTTCGCAAGGAAACGACGCGGGCGCACCCGGTACCGCGACCACAATGGGCAGCGCAACGAGCGACACAGGCTCGTCGAGCGAGGCGGGCTACACCGACACGATTACGGGCGAGGTTTTTGCCGCCAAAGGCAAAAGCGGCATCGCGGGCAGCCCGGGCAACGGCTACACATGGGACGGCGGAAAGTATACCTACCAGCCAAGCCCCTCGATCACCGTCGACGGCGTGACCTACTCCGCGGGCAAAAACAAGGAGGAGGTCGAAGGAGAAGACGGGCGGGGCCGCTACAACACCGCGCCCTACGGTTACGTCGGCTACAGATGGGTCGGCGGCTACGGCGGCGGCGCGGCGGCAGGCTCCAACGGAAACGACGGCCTTGCAAACGGCAGCGGCGATGCTTATATCGGCTCCTCAAGCGCATTCGCGACGGTCACGGCGGCGCGCGGCGGCGCGGGCGCAGACGCAACGCCGCCCGCCAAGGAGAGCCGTTACGGCTGCGGCGGCACAAGCGGTCACGGCGGCGGCGGCGCAGGATCCAACGGCACAGCGGAAGCGCACCAGACGTCATCTGAAAATATATCGGTCTCGCAGGCGTCGCTAACCGCAAGAGACACCCAGCCTGCCCCGGGCGGTCGCGGCTCCGACGGCGGCGAGGCGGGCGACGGCTGCATCATCATCTACTACCGCAAGAAAAAAGAGCTGCAGTCCGGCCCGCTCGTGACCAGCAACAACCTTGGCCTGCTCGATTCCCTCGGGCGGAGAATGATCGTTTAAGGAGGGTTTTATGCCGAACGATTATTACACCATGCTCTACACCGGCGAGAAGACCGACGAGCTATTGCAGCGCGTGGACGAGGGCGAGATCATCATCCCCTCCTCGACGGCGGGCAGCACGAAAAAATTCAAGCTGACGGTGGACGACACCGGCGCCGTCAGCGCAACGGAGGTGACGACGTAATGGTACAGGGCGACGCTTATTCCATCGACGTGGAGATCACCAACGAGGGCCAGGCACTCAGCCCCTCCGCCGTCTCTCTGGTCGAGATCGCGCTGCTGAACCTCGTCAAGACCTATCCGGGCGATGTCACGTTTTCCGACGGCAAATTTCACTTTCCCCTCACGCAGCCGGAGACTTTCGGCCTTCCGACCGTCTGCCCCATGCAGGTGCGCGTGAAGTTCCCGAGCGGCGACGTGATTGGCTCGGAAATGCAGCGCCTTGACGTCAAGCGTGCGCTGAGTAGGAAGGTGATCTGATGGTCACGTTCGAATTGACGCAGAAAACGGCGCTCTCGGTAGCGTTTGACGTCACCATCCGCGGGGGCAGCGGCGGCGAGCCGTATGACGGCCCATATACCGTGACGCCCGACTTTGAGACGCAGGAGCTTGCCACAAAGGACAGGCTTCTGAAAGACAATGTGACCGTTGATCCCATTGCGGTCGCCCGCGTGGAAAACCCCTCGGGCGGAAAAACAATTTTTATCGGAGGTATTTTCAATGGCTGAAAAGTACAACAGCAAGATCGTCCTCGCCTCGGGCGAGGTGCTCCTGGATCTGACGCAGGACACCGTGGTCGCGGACAAACTCCTCAAGGGCTTTACCGCGCACGGCAAGGACGGCGCGCCCATCACCGGCTCCTGCGAATTTGACGCGGACACCGGCGACGCCACCGCGGGCGCGGCGGAAATCCTGGCCGGCAAGACGGCCTATGTTACCGGCAGCAAGGTCACCGGTACCATGCCGAACAACGGGGCCAAGACGCTCAGCATCACGGAAAAGGGTAAGCCGGTCACCATCCCCCAGGGCTACCACGACGGCAGCGGCAAGGCGCAGATCGACGCAGCCGAAGAGGCGAAGCTGATCCCCACCAACATCCGCGAGGGCATTACCGTCCTCGGCGTGACTGGCACGATGTCCGGCAGCGAGGGCATGAAGCCGCAGGCCAAGAGCGTGACGCCCACGTTTGCCTCGCAGGAGGTCCTGCCCGACGAGGGGTACAACTGCCTTAGCTCTGTCACGGTCGCGGCGATCCCCATCGCCTACGCCGACAACCCGCAGGGGGGCAAGACGGTCACCATCGGCTGAGGAGGTGCGGCATGGCTGTTAACAAAGTAGAGATCAATGGCAAAACCGTAGTTGACTTAACCAAGGACACTGTGACCCCGGAGAATCTGCTCTCCGGGGTCACCGCCCACAATGCGGCGGGCGAGCGGATCGTTGGCGTGGCCACAGCCGGGGGAGGCATCACTAATTTCCCCACAATAGAAGAAGTTAGAGCAAATTGGGCTGCGGTAAATTTAGTAACTGATCCGATAGGTTCCGCTATACATTTTACTTCAAGTATAATTCTTGCTCTTATAATTGGAGTAAAAGAAGGGGTTGATCGAGGCATACTTTTTTTGGAAGTAAAACAAGATCAAGATTTTGAGTTTTGTAATCTTTGTAACGAAGATGGCCGTATGTATGTTTTTGACCTTTATTTAGCCAGCGGTGCTATAGCTTACGGTATTATGTTATCAGATGCTTTTAACAGCGGCGAGGTGATACCAGACACTACTATCCAAAGTGTTATTTACTATACAACCGCAGATAATTTCTTTTCAAAATAAACCGCGAGAAAAAGGAGATCACCGGCGAAAGCTACGCCGATGACAAATAAATTTTGAACAAAGAAAAGGAGAACAAAACTATGACTACTACTCGTATCGCATCCGACGGCAAGCCCATCAAAGTCACCGATACCCCCGCGGGCCTGAGCGAAAAGGCGGGTGTCAAGAACAGCATCGTGCAGCCCGTCATGGCGCGCGACCTTGAGCGCGCCGGCACGGAGATCTATGTCCTGCCGCAGTACAAGCTCACCTACGACGAGGACGGCTATTGCGTCAAGATGACGGCCTGCGACATCCCCGAGGACATCGCGGAAAAGCTCGCGGAGCTGAACAAGTAAAAAAGCCGCCCGGGTGGGCGGCAAATTGACAAAGCGCGGCGCGCGTGGTAGAATAAGCGGGCCGGTAAGAGCGTGAAACAGGTTGTTCCCCCGAAAGGGGGTGACCGCATGAGCACAGAAGCGACCATTGCGTTACTTATGCTTGTGATTGCGGCGATCAAGTTAGGCATCGACCTAAAGAAATAACCGCCACCTGAGAGGCAGCGGCTTTCCTTTCGACCTTAAATCGATTAGGGGGAGCGACAAGCACCTCGCCCGTGCGCCGCTCTTACTGGCCTTAGTATAGCACCGCGTCCGCCGCTTTGTCAAGCACGACAAGGCGGCTTTTTTCGCGCCGCCGGAAAGAGAGAATGCCTATGAACCTATCGGCCGTTGCATCGACCTGCTCGGAGATCACGGTCATTCTGGCCGCGCTGGCCATGCTTATCAAGCCCATCCGCAGCAAGCTTCTGGGGCTGGACAAGCTGACCGACGCACTTAAATGCCAGCTCCGGCACGACATGCTGCACACCTACTACAAGCACCGCGAAAGCCAGACGATCCGCCAGTATGAGCTTGAGGATTTCATCTACCTTTATCGAGGCTACAAGGCGCTTGGCGGCAACAGCTTTATCGACCGCATCGAGTCGGAGATCGACGAGTGGGAGGTAATGTCATGAAAGACGTCAAGGGCTCGACCTCGGAGGAGATCCGCATGATAAAGGCCATCCAGCGCTCTGTTGGGGCGCTGGACAACGGCTGGATCGGCAACCAGACCTTAAGCGACATTGCCGCCAAGCTCGGCGCGGACTGCTTCCCGCTCAACGTCGAGCTATACGGCCAGCCCTGCATCCTCGCGCGGGGCATTGAGCCCGTCAACATGAGCGGGCCGCTGCCGAAAAACGCCATCTCGGGGAGCTTTAGCTGGCAGGGACAGCCGTGCAGTATCTTAGTGCGCGGCGGCAAGGTCGTGCGCGACTGGAGCTGTCACTATCCCCGACCCGAGAGCGTGCTCTACAAGACCACGGACGGCGCGGTGCGCATTGCCCGCGTCTCCTCGGCGGCGGCGCTGGGCGGCGTCGTGTGGGCGGTCGGGGGTATGGGATTGCTCGGCAATTATAACCCTGCCGCAGAAGGCTTCACAGGGGCGTACAGCGACGTGCTGCGCAAGACCAACCACACCGTGCTCGGCTATAAGGGCGGGCTGCTCTACGGCGTCTACTGCCGCAGCATGACCGCGCAGCAGGTCAACGCGCTGTGCCGGGACAAGCTCAAGCTGGATTACGCCATCATGTTAGACGGCGGGCACGTCGCCGCCATCAACGGCGCGTGTAACAAGATCAACACACAGACGCGGCAATTCTACGCCGTGCGGTTTTTGTAAAGGAGGTAAAAATGCAAAATCGACTTGCCAATCTGCTCACAGTCAAGAGCATTGTGACCATCGTGCTCACGGCGGTTTTCTCGGTGCTTGCCCTGCGCGGCAGCATCAGCGGGACGGAGTTTCTGACGATATTCACGACCATCATCGCCTTCTACTTCGGCACGCAGACCGAGAAGCGCAAAAATGAAGAGGTTTCTTGAGACCCTGACCGCGTGGGAAGGCGCTGTGCGCGGCGACGCGGTGCATAAAAGCATTGTAGACGCCTACAACAGCTATCTCCCGCACCCGCGCGGCCACAAGCTGACCTACACCGACGACTACTGCGCGGCGATGGTGTCCGCGGCGGCGATCCTCTGCGGCCTGACGGAGTTCATTCCCATTGAGTGCAGCTGCGGCGAGCAAATGCGCTGGTATCAATCGCGCGGCCAATGGATCGAGGACGACGCGCACGTCCCCCAAATCGGCGAGCAGGTGTTTTACTGCTGGAATGATCGCAAGGACTACGCACTCACGGACTGCACGGGCGCGCCCAACCACACGGGCATCGTGACCGCCTGCGACGGGCAGCGCTTCACGGTGTTCGAGGGGAACAAGGGCAAAACCCACGAGTGCGCGTACCGCGTCATCCCCGTCAACGGGCGGTATATCCGGGGCTTCGGCGTGCCGAAATACCCCGCGGACAAAACCGTGCTTGTGCGCGGCGACAAGGGCGCGGCGGTCGGTAGGCTGCAAGAGTTTCTCAACGCCTGCGGCTATGAGCTGGATGTGGACAACTCGTTCGGCCCCGCGACGCAAAGGGCTTGGGGGGAATATCTCGCCACGTACATCCTCAAGACCGTAAAATAATTGTGCCCGAATCGGGCACGGAAAGGAAAACCGGTGGGAAGTCTGCAACACTTCCCCTCGCGTGGGCGCCTGCAAGCCGTGGTGCCTCTATGGACTCACAGCACAGAGAGATCCGCGCTCAACTTTCCGCGATGGCTCCGCGCAGGGCCATTTCCTACATTCGTTCCTTCGACCTGCCGCCCGACGAGGCCGCGAGCCTTATCGAGTGCGACGTGCGCGGGCGGTCCTGCGTGCAGGCGGCGGAGCTGCTCCACCTCAGCGTGGACGGCCTCGCCAAGCTGCGCCGCCGCGCCTACCACAAAATCGCAGACGGACAAAACGAGAGCACCGACTAATCGTCGGCGCTCTTTTTTTATGGGCAGGGCAGAACGCGGGCAGTTTGCGGGCAGTTCTCAAGCCGAAAACCGCGGTACGATAGAGGCAGAACAAAAGGAGGTGCAGCGCATGAATTATCCCGCAGGCAATCCTTACCAGCCCTATTACCCCTATCCCGCGCCCACAGCGCCCTCCCTGCGCGCTTCCGCGGCCCCGAGGTATGAAATTATCCATGTGACCGGCAGACGCGGCGCAGAGGCCCTGCAAATGGCTCCCAACAGCTCCGTGCTTGCCCTCGACGACACCGCGCCCCTCGTCTGGCTCTGCCGGACCGACGGAGCCGGCTACCTCACCGTCACGCCCTTTGACATTGCCCAGCACGCTGAGCCCCCCGCGGTGAACGTGGACGACCTCAGCGCGAGACTGACCAGATTGGAGGAGATGTTAAGTGCCCACCAACCCGATGCTGAGCCTGCTAAACCCGCAGGCAAACGCCGCACCGAAAGCAGCAGCGCCGAGCAGTCCTGACGTCAGCGGGGCCGTTGGTCTCTACAAAGCCTATCAGGCCGCGCGCAATCCCATCGCCGCACTGGAGCAGATGGCACAGTCCAATCCAATACTCGCGCAGCTCCGGCAGGCGCAGCAGGGCGGCACCGATATGCGCGGCGCGTTCTACGCGCTCTGCCAGCAGCAGGGCGTCGACCCGCAGACGATCCTCGCGCAGTTCCAGTGATCCAGACGGGGTGCACACCGTTCGGAAATATATTTTTCGGAGGTAAACAACAATGACGGAAGGTCTTTCCCCTGCCGACATCGCCGCTGTTCAGGGCGGCGGCTTCGGAGGCTTCGGCAATGAGGGCCTATGGCTCTTTGCCATCCTCGCCCTGATGGGCGGCGGCTTTGGCAACTGGGGCAACCGCGGTACCGGCGACCGCAACGCCACGGTCGGCGACGTTCAGCGCGCCACCGACTTCGCGGCGCTCGAGCGCCAGAACAATGAGACCGTCGCTGCCGTGCGTCAGGCTGCCTATGACAACCAGGCCGCGGTCAAGGACGGCAATTACAACATCCTCGGCGAGCTGCGCGATCTGCAGGCTGCCACGGCCGAGGGCTTTGCGCGTCAGCAGGAGTGCTGCTGCAACATCCTCCGCGGCATCGACAGCGTCAACTACAATGGCGCGCTCAACACCGCGAGCATCAACGCCAACACCACCGCGCAGACGCAGAAGATCCTCGACGCCATTGCGGGCAACCGCATGGCGGACATGCAGAACCAGATCAACCAGCTCCAGCTGCAGGCAGCGCTGTGCGGCATCCCCCGCACCACGCCCTACGGCTACGGCATCGTGCCGCAGTTCGCGGTCGCCGGCTGCGGCGCCTACAACAACGGCAACATCTAAACCATTTTCTCCGCAAAGGGAATATGGTAACGCCCTATTTGGCGAGGCAAGGCGGGGCGGCAACAGCTGCTCCGCCTTTCAAAATTTTATGAAAGGATCGAATCAATATGAGTAAGTCTGCGATCTATACCACCAACGTCAGCGCACCGACCGTCGCGGTCGGCGGCATCGTGCCGTTTGGGACCACCACGCGCCGCTACGGCTGCAACATCCGTCAGGATGGCAACGCTATCACGCTCTGCGGGCAGGGCTACTACCTCGTCAACATCTCCGCGACGCTCGCTCCCACGGCGGCCGGCACAGTCAGCCTGACCGCGCAGAAGGACGGCGTGGCCATCATCGGCGCGACCGCGTCTCAGACCGTCGCAGCGGCCGGCATCGCCAACCTTGACATCACGGCCATCGTGCGCAACGTCTGCGGCTGCGAGAGCTCGCTCCTGTCGCTGATCCTCGGCGGCGTGGAGTCGGTCGTCAACAACCTCGCGGTCACGGTCGAGAAGCTGTGAGGTGCAGCATGGAGATGCTGACCAGAGATCACGTTAAAGCCTATAAAGACAAGATCAAGGGCGCGCTCGTTGAGTACATGGCTATGCCCGCCAGCGAGCGCTCCTCCGGCGCGATCCGCGCCATGCTCGAGGGCTGGATGCTGCTCGACGAGGTAGAGCCAAGCCTGTGCGGCTGCGGCGAATTTACCCAGGCGGACGCCGAGAAGTGGGCGCAGCGCATGCGCAACACAGACGGCAGCACCGGCGCGCACTGGAGCATGGAGCAGACCACCTCGCTCGCCGAGAGCCTCGGCGTGAGTCGCGACGAGGTCTCGCCCTGGTGCTGGTGGATCGCCGTGAACATGATGTACTCCGACTACTACGGCGTCGCCTCCCATTTCGGCGTCGCCACGCCGGAGTTCTTCGCGGAGCTCGCTCGTGCCTTCCTCCTCGACGAGGACGGCCCCGGCCCGAAGCCCAAGATGTCCGCTTACTACTGCGGCATCGTCAAGGGCAAGGACTAATTGCGTCTGCAAATCCGTCTGCAAAATGACGTCTTAAATCTGGCGCACAGCGCACAGAAACGCGCATAATGCACAGATTTGTGCAAACGCAAAAATGCGTGCAAGCCTTGAAAATAAAGGAAATCCCGCAAACTCAACGGTTTGCGGGATTCCTCTTATTTGGTCCGAGTGGCGGGATTTGAACCCACGGCAAAGATGTTAAAATGCTTGATTTCTAAGGATATTTTTTATGCATCTGTAAATCCGTCTGTAAAATTACTCCTATTTCCCCTCTCCCCTGCCCTGTTTGCCGGTGCGATAGAACTCGCTCATTTTATTCTCGGCATGCAGGCGGTCCGCCTGCGCGAGGCGCAGGTAGAACTTGTGGATCGTGTTATGGTCATTCCAACCGCCGATCTCCTGCACCTCCAGCTCAGTCAATCCCACATGAAACCCGAGCGAGGCGAACGAGCGGCGCAGACCATGCACACCGCATTCCGGCAGTCCGGCTTTCCGGCAGATCGTATTGATGCCGCCTCGCAGCGAGTTTTCTGTGCAGGCCAAAATCGGCTTGCCCTCGTCGTGCAGCTCTTTCAGCCGCGCATACAGTGCGGGGATCATAATGCGGATCGTGCGCTGTGAGCTCACATTTTTATTGGTTTTCTTGTAAACGTACTGATTTGAGCTGTTCATCACGCGCGAGCCGGAGACGGTGATCGTTTGCTGCTTGAGATCGATGCGGTCCCACGTCAAGCCGAATATTTCCGACCGGCGCAGGCTGTGCAGCGCGAGCAATGCGCCTGTCTCAAATTGGGAGCCCTTGACGGCATCGACGAACTCTAATATCTGGTCGTAGGTCAGCCACGGCAGCTCTGTGTGTGCGTTCTTCTGCGGCAGGCGGACGCGCGGCGGCGTGATGTCGTTCTCACGCATGACCTCCGCCACAAGGCCCCACGCATTGCGCACGGTCTTTGGCGCGAGCGTCCGAGCCTCGGCGTCGACCGCCGCCTGCCATCCGGTCAGATCGGTGATCGGCTGCCGCATTTTGTGCGGGAATCGGTGGAGCTTGACCGCCTCATAGCCGCGGATGGTGGAGGGCGAGAGCGCGATTTTGTTGACGTCAACAAAATGGTCGATCGCCTGCTCCAGCGTCAGACCCGCGGTCTCGGCTGCCTTCCGCGCCTCGAGAAACCCCGCGCGAAGGGCGCGGGCGCGGGCAAGGCACAGCTCGCGCGTCGGCTCGGTGACGCTCTGGCCCTCCGCGCGGAGGTAGACCGTCCAGCTGCCGGAGGGCAGCTGCTTAGGCGTCGGCACCTTGACCTCTTCCCTGCTGCGGCGCTCGCGCAGCTGCTTGACGCCGCACCAGTTGCAATAGATCGAGTTTTCGGGGATCTCTCTGCCGCAGGCCTTGCAGGTCATCGCGCCGCCTCCCTTCGCGAAAATGGAACGACCGCCGCCATGCCGGGCGGCGGCCTTTTGCGTCACTTAATATCCATTCTGTGATGCGCCGTAAACGGCTTGCTCATACGTAAACCCTTCGTATTCCAACTGCTCAATCAAACGCTCACGGGAAAACGACGAATGCTTTAAGTAGCTTGCTGCTTTTCCTGCGGCCTGCTCGTTCCAGTCTGCACCGCAGCTATCCGCGCCATAGACGGCTTGTTCATGCGTAAACTTTTCATATTCGAGCTGCTTGATCAGCCCGTTGTATGAAAAGTTGGAATGGCTCAAATAACCGAGTGCTTTTCCTGCGGCCTGCTCGTTCCAGTCTGCACCGCAGTTATCCGCAGCAAAGGTTGCTTCGGACAGCGAATATTTTTCATATTGCAGCTGCCCCACTAACCCATCATGCGAAAAATTAGAGTGGCTTAAATATCGCTTTGCCGTTTCCAGGGCGTTTTTCTCTCCCATTGTCGCATCCGGAAATTCCTCAACCGGTTCTGGCTCGGATGTCGGAATGTCTTTCGGCTGCGCTGCCGAGGGGGTTGACGTGCTTGACTGGCTCGGCAAATCTGATGATTGGCTGCGGTTTTCACGCCCATTTCTACCGATGGAGCTGAGGATGAAAAGTGCAACTAAGACAATGAACCAAGTGCGCTTGTAAAAGGGCTTTTTCTGCTTTTCTTCGCTCATGTCGTCCCTCCCGTGCCCGAATCGGGCACAATTTTTTATTTATTTCCGCAAGTTCGCGGATACTTAACGATTTTTCCGCCTTTTTCGACAGCATCTTGCCGAAAAAGGTGCTATGGTAAAAGTACACGCAGGTGCTCCGGAGGTGTCAGCTCGCCTGCGCAGGCCCCGTCGTCAGTTGCAGGGGCGGCGGGGCCGCTTTACAATGGAATATCTGGCCGGTCTAAAATACGAGTAAAGAGAGGTACATAGACATGTCAGATCAGCACCGCGCGCCGCAGGACTTGACCGAGTTACACCAACGCCTCATCGAGAAATACCGGCGGCTGACGCCGGAAAACCGTGGGCGTCTCATGGCCTATCTTGAGACGATAGCAGCAGGTCCAGATATTCCTCCAGCTTTTCCCGATTCCGCGCGCTGAGCGCGTCATACCCGGCCAGCAGCCTGTCCTCCTCCGAGGGCGGGCTGCTTTTCTGCGCCTCGCCGAGCAGGTCGGAGGTGGTGACGCCGAGATACTGCGCGAGCAGCTGCACCTTGGCGACGGACGGAGTTTGCCCCTTTTTCACATTGGGAAGCAAGTCCTTGCCTGCGCCACTCTCTTTGCAAGCAATAGTTGGCGCAACGCCCTTTAGCTCGCAATACTTTTTAACATTTTGAACAAACAGAGATGTATCCAATGCTTTAAATCCTCGCTTGGAGTTGTTAATAAGCGACAAATATCTATAATTAACGATTTTCCTATTGACAATCGTTAAAAGGCGATTTATGATAGGCGTACAAGGTTAAAGCGAGACTTTAACCGAGAGAAAGGAGAAGAAACATGAAAGAGTTTGAGTTTCTGCGTGATGCAGCCGATTACGGCGGGCTTTATCCGGCGTTTGCCGGGATGGTCCAGAGCGTCGTCAGCGCACAGGAGATGACGGACCACGCAAAGATCCAGCGGCTCCGCGAGCTCAGCACCGCGCTGAATCAGATCATTGCCGCGCAGCATACATCGTACGAGAGGAGCGGGGAATATGCACGGGTTTGAGATCAGCATTAAGTCCGCGCCCCACAGCTCGGTCGTCACCGTGCAGGGGAGCACGCCGACCATCGTTGTCCAGTTTGGCATCCTTGCAAACTCCATCAGCGAGAGGTGCGGCATCCCGCGCGAGTTGCTGGCGATGGCGGTCATGAAGGGCGCGGAACTGCAGAGAGAGATCTCATACGGCAGCGTCTGCGTCGATCAGGGCGCGATCGACCGCGCACGCGGCGAGAAGGATTAAAGCCTCGCTTTAATCTTTATACCACACATTTTTGACGAAAGCAAGAGAAAGGGTGTGAAGAATTGACGAGATTCCGCATCCGCGCACTGCGCGAGGCGCGCGGCATGACGCGCTACGAGCTGGCGCAGGCGGCGGCGGTCAGCTATCAGGCCATCGCCCAATGGGAGAGCGGCGCGGTCATGCCGACAGCGGACAAGCTGCCAACCATCGCGGCCGTGCTGGAGTGTGAGGTCAACGACCTTTACGACGACGAGGCGCTGCGCGCAGCGAGCGAGGCGGCGAGGGCCGCGGTGGCGGCCAAGGGCGCGGCAGACGCGAGAGCGCTGGCCGCAGGAAAGTGAGGAGGAGCTTATGCCGCGCGTAAATTTAGGCCGCAACACGAGCAACGAGAAGCTTGTCGCCCTGATCTGGGGCATGGCGGATGTGCGGGGTCTGACGAACGAGCAGTTAGGCGACAAAGCGAACATCTCGCGCACGACGGTCGCTCGCCGGAAGGCGAAGCCGGAGGACCTTACGCTCGGCGAGCTGCGGCGGCTGGGCCGTGCGCTCGGCATCCCGATCGAGGAGCTGCGCGAGGCCATCCGCTATTGAGATCATAACACGAAGGAGGATATTTTACCATGTCGGCACTGTACCCGAATATTTACAAAAGGGCGCGCAAGGTGACCCTTTTGACGCAGGAGGAGGCGGCGGAGCGGCTGCACATCTCGCCCGAAACGCTCAAGCGCTACGAGGGCGGACGGCTCACACCGCCGGACGAGACCGTGGCGCGGATGTGCGAGGTCTACGGCGTGAGCTGGCTGGCGCTGGAGCACGCGACGGCAACCGACCGGCTCGGCATCCTGCCGGAGCTGGAGCCCAAGCCCCTGCCGATGGCGACCATCTCGCTGACGAACCGTTTGCGCGACGCAGCGGACCGGCTGGCCGGATTGCTCCGCATCGCCGAGGACGGCGTGATCGACGACGCGGAGCGCCCGGAGTTCGACGACATCGTGCAGGACCTGCGCGAGACCATCGCGGCGGCCTATCAGGTGATCTACGCGGACGCAAAAAAAGAACGCCCCGAGGCGGCTACCTCGAAGCGCTCACGTCCCCAGAGCAGGAGCTCTGAAAACCATTGCAAGGCTATTGTACCGCAGAAAAAGAGAAATGTCAAGACTCTCCGAGAGGAGGCGCGCGCATGACGGGACTGGACATCTTTCTGATCCTCGTCGGCATCACGTCTCTCACGGAGCGGCTGATGAAGATCATCGTCTATTTGGATGGAGGAAAGTATGAGCGAGGGCGTAATAAAGTCCGGCCATCGTGAGCCGTTTACCGTTCTGTATAAGTCGGCGATCCGCGACAGGCGGCTGAGCTTTGAGATGCTCGGATTTCTGACCTACATGCTCGACAAGCCGCCGGACTGGGAGTTCACGATTTCCGGCATGGCGAAGGAGCGCGGCGTCGGCAAGGACACGGTGCGCCGCCTCGTGGGGCGGCTTGAGGAGGTCGGTTATCTGATGCGCGAGCAATCGCATGACGGCAGCGGGCGCTTTTCCGCGAACACCTACGTTTTGCAGGAAAAGCCACCGTTGTCGGAAAACACCGACAACGGTGAAAGCCGTCGTCGGGAAACACCGTCAACGGAGTTTCCGACCCAAAGTAAGAACGTAGAGACTAAAGATTATATTATACCCCCCTATAGTCCCCCCAAGGGGGACGGCGCGGAGCCGAGAAAACAGCGCAGCAAAACGACGCCGACGTGGAAGCCGGAGCGCTTTGAGGGCTTCTGGGCCTACTATCCCCGCGGGGAGAACCGCATGGGCGCGGTGCGCGCCTGGGACAAGCTCAAGCCAGACGACGCGCTGATCGAGACCATCGGCCGGGCGCTGCAGGTACTCAAGGCCTCGCCCGCGTGGCGGGACGGCGTCGGCATCCCGTATGCCTCGACCTTCCTCAACGGCCGGCGCTGGGAGGATGCCAAGGCCAAGCGCCCGGCGCAGCGTGACCCGCCCGCCTGCGACGAGGTCAAGCTGGGGGTGTATTGATGAGCGAGCGAGGCTTGAGCGCCGAGCAGGCGCTGCTCGGCTCGATGCTGCAGGACGAGCGCATCCTGCCCGACGTGATCCACACGGTGCGCGAGGATGATTTCGCTCTCGACGCGGACCGGCTGATCTTCGCCGCCATGCGCGATATGTACATCCACGGCAAGCCCATCGACGGCGTGACGGTCCGCGCCCGAATCGGGCAGGACTACAGCGACTATCTGCTGCAGTTGCTTGAGGTCACGCCGACCGCTGCCAACTGGGAAGCCTACGCCGCGATCATGCAGGACGAGGCGACCAAGCGCCGCGTGCGGGAACTCGCGCAGAAGCTGCTGGACGCACCGGATACGGACCAATACGGCCCGCTGCTTGAGGACATCCGCAAGCTCTCCGCCGGCAAGCGCCGCTTCGAGATCTACGACGCCGCGCAGCTGCTCGCGAACTACATGGAGCGCCAGTCCAAGGGTGAGGACAAAAACTATGTCCGCTACGGCCTGCGCGAGCTGGACGACGCGGTGCATACGCGCCTCGGGCACGTCGTGGTTGTCGCAGCCCGTCCCGGTCACGGCAAGACGGCCTTCGCGCTGCAGATCGCCCGCGAGATCGCCAAGACGCGCCGCGTCGGCTTCTTCTCGCTGGAGACAGACCATCCCGACGTTGAGGACCGCCTCATTGCCGAGACCTTCGGCATCGGTATGGACGATTCGGTCAACTATCGGCTCAAGCAAAAGGACTATGACGCGATCGCCGCGCATCACGAGCAGCTCGCGGAGCGTATGTTTAAGCTGGTCCACTGCCCCACCGCGACGGCCGCGGAGATCATCGCGGAGGCGGAGGCCTGCCAGTTCGAGGTTATTTTTGTGGACTATCTGCAGCTCATCCAGCCGGAGCGCTCGAACCCAAACCGGCAGGAGGAGATCGCGCAGATCTCCCGCGCGCTGCACGCCTTTGCGCAGCGGTCTAAAACGCTGGTCTTTGAGCTCTCGCAGCTCAGCCGACAGGAAAAGGGCGGTTGGCGGCAGCCGGATCTCCCGGACCTGCGCGAGAGCGGCCAGATCGAGCAGGACGCCGACACGGTCATGTTTATTTTCCGCCCGTCGGAGAATGACAAGCGCTTTGACGTCAACAACCATCGGTATATCAAAATCGCCAAGCAGAAGAACGGCCCGCGCACTACGCTGGTCGCGAGCTTTGACGGCGCGCATCAGAAGTTTGCCATGATCGACTTCCAGCACACCGAGGGCTCCAAGGCGATGCGTGGCTTTGTGGACAAAGGCAACTTCGTCAAGCAGCAGCGCCGGGCGCACAGCGACGGCCAGCTCCGGCTGGAGGAGCTGCCGCCGGATCCAGAGGGGCCGTTCTGAAAAAATCGAGAGAAAGAGAGAGAAACGACATGCCAAGAATCGGAGATCCCCACGCCATTTTGGCGGACATCGGCGCGGCCATCGGCCCCGGACATCGGGAGCTTCCGCGGCTGCTGCCCGGGCGCATCGTGTATATCAACCGCGCGCACCGCTGGTTCCTCGTCGAGGCCGACCTCGGCGACGGCGTCACGGTCCGCGAGGGCTTCAAGTTTTGAGGGCGTATTATGACTAAGATAAAGCATCCGGTGCTTAAATATCCCGGCAGCAAGTGGCGGTTAGCTGACAAAATCATATCTATTATGCCACCGCACAGAAGCTACTTAGAGCCGTTTTTTGGAAGCGGGGCTGTGTTCTTCAAAAAACCACCGAGCCGCATTGAGACGATCAACGACCTGGACGGTGAGATCGTCAACCTGTTCCGATGCATCCGGGAATATCCGGAAGAGCTGATGCGCGCTGTGGCTTGTACGCCGTATGCCCGCGGCGAGTACGAGCAGGCATGGGGCCACTTCAAGGCGGGCGGACAGGCCCGTCCGGATGGCGTCGAAGCGGCCCGGCTGACGCTGGTGCGATATTGGCAATCACACGGAAGCACCGTCACCTACAAATGTGGCTGGAAAAATGACCGAGTCGGGCGAGAGTATGCTTACGATGTTCACTACTGGCGGAACTTGCCGGAGTGGATTTCTGATGCGGCAGAAAGGCTAAAGGCTGCGCAGATTGAGCAATGTCCCGCGCTTGATGTGATCCGGCGATTCAATCATTCGGATGTGCTGATCTATGCCGATCCGCCGTATATGCTATCTACCAGGCGACGGAAGCAGTACCTCGTGGAAATGGCGGATGACATGCAGCACGTCGAATTGTTGGAAGCGCTCAAAGCTCACGCAGGGCCGGTTATTTTGTCGGGCTATGACAATGCGTTGTATGACTCCCACCTGCAGGGATGGAACAAACTTCAATGGAGCGCGCAGGCGGAGGGCGGCGCACCTCGGACGGAAACCGTGTGGTGTAATTTTGAGACAAAATTTTGACAGACAGAAGCAGGAGGAAACCATGAAAGCCATTGCGATCATGAACAACAAAGGCGGCGTCGGCAAGACCGTCACCGCCATTAACCTCGCCGACATCCTCGTCGCGGACTACAAGCAGCGCGTGGTGCTGGTGGACTGCGACGGGCAGGCGAACCTGACGCGCTTTTTCCTGCCGGGGGCGGACAAGTTGGAGCTGGTCACCACGGCGGATGTGCTGCGGGGCGACTGCGAGCCCCTGTGGAGCGACAACCTTGTGCCGATCCGGCCGGGGCTCGACCTGCTGCCGAGCAGTTCCGACCTCTACGAGCTCGACCTGCAGGCGATCAAGGACGGCGTGAGCGCGCCGGAGCGACTGCGTCACTTCGCCGAGGCCGCGGCAGCGGACGGCGAGGTCGACTGGATGATCTTCGACTGCCCGCCGGGCTACACGCTCGCGAGCGTCGCGGCGCTGCTGAGCGTGCGCGAGGTGATGATCCCCGCGCTCGCCGACAAGTTCTCGCTCGACGGCGTGTTTGCCGTGACCGCGCAACTGCGCGGTCTGAGCGCGGCCTGTCCGGGGCTGCGGTCCCGCGTGCTGCTGACGCAGACGCGCAGCGCGGAGGTGGTGGGCGAGTGCGAGCGGCTGCTGCGGTCGCAGCGCGTGCCGCTGTACCGCACGAAGATCCGGCGCACGGACAAGGTGCCGGAGAGCACGGTGACGCTCTCGCCGATGCGGGAGTACAGCCCGCGCAGCAGCGCGGCGGTCGACTACCGCTGTCTTGCCGGCGAGCTGATGGAGGAGGTTTAACATGGCGGGGAAAAAGTTTGACATCACGAAGTTCGCGGCGACGCTGCCCGAGGCCGTGCCCGAATCGGGCACACGGGAGCAGATCGAATACATCGACGAGGCGAAGCTCAGCGGCGACGGCGAAAACTTCTACAGCATGGAGGGCATTGAGGCTCTCGCGCAAAACATCGAGCTGGTCGGATTACAGCAGCCGCTGCGTGTTCGCCCTGACCCCGATGACGAGGGCGGCTACATCGTGGTCAGCGGTCACCGGCGCCTGACCGCCATCCGCACGATCTGCAAGGTCGACGAGCCGGAGCGCTGGCGGACCGTGCCGTGCATCGTGGAACGCGGCGAGCTGTCCCCCGCGATGCGGGAGCTGCGATTGATTTATGCCAACAGCGACACGCGCCGGATGAGCAACGCGGACCTCAGCGCGCAGGCCGAGCGCGTGGAGAAGCTTCTCTACCAGCTGCAGGAGGAGGGCGTGGAGTTCCCCGGCAGGATGCGCGACCATGTCGCCGAGGTCTGCCAGATCAGCAAGAGCAAGCTGGCGCGGCTGAAGGTGATCCGCGAGGGGCTGAGCAAATCTAAGCAGATCGCAAAGGCGTGGGAGAAGGGCGAGCTGCCCGAAGCCGCCGCACTTGAGATCGCCCGCATGGACGACGAGACGCAGTACAGGCTGCTGGATTGGGTGATCGACAATCACCGCACATGGACGATCAACAATGTGCGCGAGTTTTCGACCTGCTGGACCTGCTGTAAGCATAAATGCCCGGATACCGGCGGCTTTTGCCCGAACGCCGCGCGGATGTACGCTGACCGTTATCGCTACGGCGAGTGGCGCTGTACCGGCTGCTGCCGCGAATGTCGCAGTCGTGACACCTGCTCTTCTGCGTGCCGCTTTGTTGTCGCAGAGCGGCCGCCGAAGGAGCCGGATTCTGCCGTGCCCCGAAATCCGGCAGCCGACGACCCTCGGCTCAAGAACATGACGCCGAAATTCTGCGAGCGCGTTAAAGCTCTGCGCGAAGCGACCGGCTTGACGCGCAAGGAGTTTGCCGAGAGCATCGGCGAGTACCCCGGCACCTACAGCGCGTGGGAGAACAACAGCCTTGCCGGTGCGGGCTCGCTGCCCAAGCTGGCGCTGACGCTCGGCACGACGATGGACTACCTCTGCGGGCTGACGGACGATCCCGCGCCGAAGCCTCCCACCTTGTTCAGCGTGGACCTCTGCTCGCCGGTCTGGCTGCCGCTCGACGCGGAGCATTGGCCGACCGAGGGTGCACTGGTCGTGCTCAGCTATGAGACCGGCCTCGGCGGCAGCAGCTACCTTGTGGCCCGCTGCGCCGGCGGCGCGGATGATGAGTACCCGTTTATCTCGACGGACGCGGGGACCACGGTCGACGACATCGTCGAGTGCCGCTGCGACCGCTGGATGCCGCTTGCCGAGTGCGGCCGCGGCAAGGAGGGCGCATGAAAAACGCTTACGCAAAGGAGCAGGCGGAGCTGCGGCGGCAGCTGCTCAACTACGGGGCGCTGGTCGGGCAACAGTTCAACGTGGATATGATGTGCCTTGCCCTCAATGAGGAGGGCTTTGGTCACGACCGGATCATGCGCATCATCCACCGCGCGGAGAAGCACGGCGAGTATTTTCACGAGTGCCTCGCCTACGGCGTGGAGAGCGACGCGCGGTTCGAGCAGCTCGACCAGCGGCTCCGGTACATCTGCCGCGACCACCCGGAGGACTTCGTGCCGCGTGAGGAGCGCTACCCCAACGTCAAGGTGCCCGGCATGGGCAAAAAATTCAAAGCGGAACCGATAGGAGGATGAAAATGAAAAACGAAGAAATCGTCAGGGCGCTGCGGTGCATTTCCACCGCAGGCGGATAGAATGCCTGCGAGCATTGCCCGTACTGGAAGGAAGAGGAAGTCCCGGAAGAAGAACGGCCCATATACGGAGCCGACACCTGGCATTCATGTGATGTCGACCGCGTCGGACTGGACGGCGCGGATTTGATCGAGCGCCTGACCGACCGCTGCGCTCGCTACGCCGAGGAGATCGCCGTGGCGCAGGAGCGGACACGGTGGATCCCCGTGACGGAGCGCCTGCCGGAGGTGTGGCGCAACGATGAGAATGCGGAGCTTGTGAACTACATGATTTACAGCCCCGATTTTGGCGTGGACATCGGCAATTATCACGCAAAAGCGAAAAAATGGCTTTGCATGGCATTACCTTGCACCGTCACGCACTGGAGGCCGCTGCCGGATGGGCCGGAGGTAGAGTGATGTCTGTCAGCAAATCAAAGCGCGAAGCGGTCTATCGAAAGTATGACGGCCATTGTGCGTATTGTGGGCACGAAATCGCTTACAAGAATATGCAGGTAGACCATTTCCAACCATTGAGGGCGTGGGGGATTGAGGACGCTGGAACAGATGACCTTGACAACCTCATGCCAGCCTGTCGTATGTGCAACCACTACAAGCGTGCAAATTCGCTTGAAACTTTTAGACGGTACATCGAGGAGATTCCTCGCAAACTGCACGATAACTATATTTACAAGGTCGGAATTGTGTACGGCGAGATTGCAGATCAAGCACACCCGGTCAAGTTCTATTTTGAGCAACAGGAGGCGACGAAGGATGTTTGAGCTCAGATTAGACGACCCGCACCTTGTGGAAAACTTTCAGGCGGCGTTGGATCTGAAAAAGATGGGATTTGCAGACGACGAGCTGCAAAGGCTTTATCAAAAGCAGCTTGAAGAGGATGCAAAGGAGGCAGCTAATGACTGACATGGAACGCAAGACCTTCTGCGCGGCGCTCAGCAGCTACGGCGCGCAGGCGCAGATCACGATGGCCTTTGAGGAGATGGCCGAGCTGCAGGATGTGCTGTGTAAGTTCCTGCGCGGGCGTGTGGACGGTGACACGCTCGCCAACATCGCCGAGGAGCTCGCCGACGTCGGGATCATGCTCGACCAGATGGCGATCGAGTTTGAGGTCGAGGACGCGGTGGCGGAGCAGCGGGCACACAAGGTCCGGCGGCTGCTGGAAAGGATTAAGAACGATGAATGAATACATCGACCGTGATGCGCTGCGTCAAGCGGTGCTGGAAAGCCAGCACGACAACCCTCATCCACGTGGTATGGCTCATATTGCACATGACTGTGAGCACGCACATTTTGTAGCGATGATCGCCCGCTTCCCAGCCGCTGACGTTGCGCCGGTGGTGCATGGGTGCTTCGAGCCGTGTTTTGACGAGAACGGTAATTGGCGGCAGGGCTTTGCGAAATGCTCGAATTGCGGCAAGGAATACTACGCACAGGTAATCAACCATTTTGGTTACTGCCCCAACTGCGGGGCGAAAATGGACGGAGGTGCGGACAATGCCTGAATTTAGACGCTTGACCTACAAGACGCCGGACGGGGCGTGGGGCATCAAAGGCGTGAGCCTGCTCTCCTGCCCGGCGCGGCTCTACGGCGCGGCCGCAAAGCTGTGCGACATGGAGAGCCTGTGCGAGGACGTGTACCGCGCCAAGGACGCCGAGCTGACGCTCGACGCGCTGCAGGAGCTGGTGGACAAGGGCCTCGGCGGACGCTTTATCGACCTGCGCAGGGCGCTGGAAGGAGTGACACTATGACGGGGAGCAAGGTGTTGATCGTGAAGTTGCCGGAGCGGATCTTCGATGTGAAAACGCTCGAGGCGTTCCGCGCCTATGTGTGCGACGCGCTCGGCGCGGGCGCGCTGGTGCTGCCGGGAGGCACGACCTATGCGGTCGAGGAATTTCCCGCGCTCGGCGCGGTGGAGGTGGTCGCGGGGGACGCCGTGCCTGTCGTGATCGGCGGGCCGAGGCCGACGCCTGCGGGCGGAGGCGTCGGGCAGGTCGTTGGCGGGCGCGTCGTCCGCTCGGTGCCCGATTCGGGCACAGCGCCGGAACCGGAGCACGCGGAGGTTCCCTCGGAAACGCCGAAGCCTCAGCCGGATGCGCCAGCCAAGCCGACGCCGATCCTGAGAAGCCCTCCGGCGCGGAGCGCCGCACCGCGCTCTCATGCGCTGCCGATGAGCGAGAGCGAAATCGTGGCGTCCTACCGGCAGGCGGCAAAGCCAGCGGCGCAGATCACGGTGCTCGCAGATCTCAACGTCTGCTCGAAGGAGCGCATTGAGGAGATCCTGCGCGAGGCCGGTGAACCGCTGCCGAAGAAGGCCGGACGACCGAAGCGAACGGAGGGATGAAATGACGAGAAAACGGATGATCAAGCTGTTGATGAGCGTCGGCTGCGACCGAAATGATGCGGTCAAGGCCGCGAACTTGTGCGATGGCAGCACCTCGCACGAGGTGCTGTATTACGACCTGTGCAAGGAATTTGCCCGAGTGCTTTGCGAGCTGCGCAGGCAGTTCATTATTGAGGGCGACATGACCGGCGCGGTCGCCGGAATGGTCGGGAGCGTGTATGGCTGAGCTGTTCTACTGCGTGCGGCAGCGCGCGGGGAATCTGGTCAAGGAGTACCGCGGAACGATGCCGCCGCGCTATGCGCCCTCCGACACAGACGAGGACCGGCGCGCCAAGGCCGACCTCAAGGCGCAGCGGCGCACGGTGCTCAACCGCGACTCCACCGACCGGCTCGAGCTGATGATCGCGCTCATGGGAAAGTACGCCACGCACTACATTCTGGAGTTCGACGACGAGCATCTGCCGGAGCGCTTTGCCGACGTGCGCAAAGCGCTGCGGGCCTTCCTGCGGCGCGTGGAGCGCTATCGAGGCAAGGGCGGGCTTGACTACATCCCGGCCATTGAGGGTCTGCACGGGGCGCACAGGTATCACATCCATCTCATCGCGGACTACCGGCAGCTCTCGCCGGCGGAAGTGCGGTTCCTGTGGCAGTGCGGCGAGGTGACGGACTGGCCAGTATTTAAGCGGCACGGCAAGGCGCTCGGCTACCGCTACCTCGCGCGCTATCTCACCAAGGAGCGCAGCGACGGAATCATTATCCCGGTGGGGCGGCATCCGTGGAGCTGCTCGCGCAGTCTGCGCGCGAAGCTGCCGCCGCCGGAGGTGTGGCTTGACGAGAGCGATGCGATCACGATACCGTTCGACGCGATGCTCCCACGGGTGAGAACCGGCGGCAGTCAATTTGGCAGCTACCGGGTGGCGAGCTGGATCGAGGCGTAAGGAATCGCGTGCGCGCGTGCGCGCGACATTACTTGTAACCTATTGGCTTTTTAGTGACAAACGCAGAAAAGAGGGTGAAAAGTGTTGCAATCAAAACGAAATGATGGTAAACTGGTCACAAAGGACGGATGGCTGATGTGCCCGAGATGCGGGCGCGGCAAAGTCCTTCGGCTCGATCCCGGAACCAGAGCACAAGACTTGCCGGTCTACTGCAAGTGCTGCCGGATGGAGTCCATCGTGAATATCGACGAGTGCCTGTGCCTTAGCGCCTGCGCCACATGATCCGCTGTATGCGGTTTGTGTCGGTGCAGGCTTTTTTGTTTTGCCCGGAGGTGATAGCCCGATGGCCTTAAAGCCGCTCCGACCCTGCCGGCATCCCGGCTGCTGCGTGCTGGTGAGCGATGGATACTGCGACGCCCATCGGCCGCGCGGCGACCGGCGCAGTGAGGAAGCGCAATCCTGGCGCTGGATGTACCAGACCGACGAGTGGAAGCTTGACCTGCGGCCGGCGCAGCTCCTGCGCGAGCCGTTCTGCCGCGAGTGCGCCCGGCACGGCCGGCGGGTCCGCGCGACGGACGTGGACCACAT
>ERZ856578.1957-NODE-1957-length-35995-cov-12.971129_pt1 | contig 35995 bp, 30 predicted proteins | sample MGYA00514384_ERZ856578 | MGnify/ENA primary metagenome ERZ856578 (study PRJEB29103, sample SAMN06111958) | human gut metagenome | biome: human gut; feature: ankylosing spondylitis patient; material: healthy_person | host: Homo sapiens | place: China:Hangzhou...
GTTTTCCTCTTGACATAATAAATCACCCCATCTGTTAGATAGTATATCATACTGTCTAACAAATGGGGTGCAGTTCACTTGCGAACAACAGCGGGGGATATTTTTATGGCTGCGCCTTACTTATCTTACTTATACTCATCCAGCAAATTGGTCATGCTCTTCAGGCTGATGGCCAGGGTCGAGGCGTTGTGCAGCAGGGCCGAAGTGGCAGGCTGCAAAATGCCCATGGCGCCCAACACGATCAGCGTGCTGTTGAAGCCCATGATAAAGCGGTAGTTGTCATGGGTACGCTTCTGCAGGCCGTTGGCGATGCACTTCAGGATGACCAGCTCATTCAGGCTGTCGGCGGCCACGGTCACATCGGCGATCTCGCGGGCAATGGCAGCGCCGTCGCTGATGGCAATGCCAACATCAGCAGCGGACAGAGCGGGGGAGTCGTTGATGCCGTCGCCCAGCATGATGACGGTGTGGCCTGCGGCCTTCTCCTGCTCCACAAAGCGGGCCTTGTCCTCGGGCAGCACCTCGGCATAGTAGGCGTCCACGCCTACCTGCTTGGCAATGACGGAAGCCGTGCGGTCGTTGTCACCGGTCATCATCACAGCCTTGCGGATGCCTAAGCCGCGCAGGGCCTTCAACACATCGGCGGCCTCCTCGCGCAGCGGATCGGCAATGCAGATGACACCGGCCAGTTCACCGCCGATAGCCAGATACAAATGGGAATATTCCGACGGCAGAGCGTCAAATTTGTCGCTCTCGCTGGTGGGGATGTAGCAGCCCTCATCCTCAAATACAAAGTGCTGGCTGCCGATGACGACTTTCTCACCGGCTACGCTGCTGGCGATGCCGTGGGCCACGACGTACTGCACTTCGCTGTGCATTTCCTCGTGGTTGATGCCCTTCCGGGCAGCGGCCTGCACAACGGCGTTGGCCATCGAGTGGGGATAATGCTCCTCCAGGCAGGCGGCAATGCGCAGCACATCGTCGGCATTGCGGCCGCCAAACGGCACAACGTCCACCACGGTGGGGGTAGCATGGGTCAGGGTGCCGGTCTTGTCGAAGACAATGGTGTCGGCCTTGGCCAGGGCTTCCAGATACTTGCCGCCCTTGACGGTGATGTGGTAGCTGCCGCACTCACGCATAGCAGAAAGCACCGCCAGCGGCATGGACAGCTTCAGCGCGCAGGAGAAGTCGACCATCAGGATCGAGATGGCGCGGGTGGTGTTGCGGGTCAGTGCGTAGGTAACGGCGGTGCCCAGCAGGCTGTAAGGCACCAGCTTGTCTGCCAGGGCGGCGGCACGGGTCTCGCTGGAAGACTTCAGCTTTTCGGAAGCCTCGATCATCTGCACGATCTGGTCATAGCGGCCGTTGCCGGCCTGCTGCTCCACGGTCATCACCAGCTGGCCTTCCTCGACCACGGTGCCGGCATACACAACAGCGCCGGTGCTCTTGCGCACGGGTTCAGCCTCGCCGGTCAGGGAGGCCTGGTTCACACTGGCTTCACCCTCCAGCACGCGGCCATCCAGCGGGATGACGCTGCCCGTGTGTACGACCACGGCGTCGCCGGGGCGCACCTGGCTGATGGGCACCAGTACCTCGCCCTCGGCAGTCTGCTGCCAGACGCGGTCGACGTTCAGTGACATGCAGCGGGCCAGATCGCTCAGGGACTTCTTGCGGGTCCACTCCTCCAGCAGCTCGCCCAGCCGCAGCAGGAACATAACGGACCCTGCTGTGGGGAAGTCCCCCCGCAGCATTGAAACGCCGATGGACAGCGCATCCAGCACTTCCACTTCCAGCTTGCGGCGCAGCAGGCAGGTCAGCCCGCGCCACAGGTAGGGCAGGCTGCGCACGGCGGTGTAGGCGATGCGCAGCGGCATCGGCAAAAACAGCTTGCGCGCAAGGTGGAAGATCGTCATATTGACGAGCTTTTCCTGATACTCACGGTTCACAGCGCGGGGACTGTTGGCGGGTACCTCGGCCAGGGCTTCCACATCAAAACGGAAGGCGGCCAGGCCCTTCACCAGGCTTGCGCGGTTCTCGGTATACACGACCACCACATCACAGGTGCGCTCATACACGGCGGCGGTGCGCACGCCGGGCAGGGCCGCCAGGTAATCCTGCAGCTGGTCGGCTTCGGCCAGGCTCATGCGCGGCTTGTTCAGGTGCAGGCGCATGCGGCCTTTGCTTTCATGCAAAATTTTCCATTTCATTGTTATACTCTCCCACAAATAAAAAGCTGCCCACCGTGCAGCGGGCAGCTCTTTTCAGTGAAAATTATTCGGCTGCCTTGTCTTCAGCGGCCTCGTCGGCAACGACAGCGGCCTCGTCAGCGGCGGCGCGCTCCTCGTTGATCTCCTTGGCGTCGGCCAGGATGTCACCGCAGTTCTCCTGCAGGGTGGTAGCAGTCTCCATGACGCTGTCCTTCATGCGCAGCACAGCGGCGGTGCACTGGGTGTACAGCTTCTTGGCGTCCTTGCTGGTCAGAATTTCGATACCGGCGGAACCAAACAGTGCGCCGCCTGCGAACAATGCAACTTTAGCCCAATTCATAATTTTTGTCCTCCACTCTATATATTTCACAACAGTGTTGAGATGTTGACAACAGAGTTGTTGTCGGTGTACAAAATATTTTATTAGGGTTAGTTATAACTGGGTTATACGCAATCGGCCGGAAAATATGCCGTTTGGATTTTTGTCAAGCGCTGGCATCGCTCTCGTTTTCGGGCGGTGTGGGGCAGGGGACACGGCGCAGTTCGGTGGGGCGGCAGCCGGTATGACGGCGGAAGGCTGCCGCAAAGCGGCTGGGGTCCTCGTACCCCACGCGGTGGGCAATCTCGGCCACCGGAAGGTCGCTGCTGCGCAACAAATTGGCGGCGGTGTCCATCCGCAGCCTCCGCAGATAGCTGGCCACTGGTACGCCGTACAGCGCCTTAAAGCAGATCTTCAGCGAGCTTTGGGACAGGTGGAACCGCGCGGCCAGCTCGGCCAGCGTGATGTGGCTGCCCTGGTTGGCCAGCAGGTAATCGTGGGCCTGGCGGGTGTGCTCCAGCTGCAGGCGGTCAAAGTAGGGTGTGGGCGGTGTTTCCACTTCGGTGTAGCGGCTCACCAACTCATCCCAACAGTTCATAGCGGCGGCCACGACCTGTGGATCATACATTACACCGCTGTTTTTCTCGATTTCATGGTGGCAGACCGTTGCGGTCATGGCCGGGCGGTAGCTGCGGTTGCTCATCATGGCGTCGATGGAATCCGCCACCGCGATGATGCGCGCCCCCAGCGGAATGGCGGTCCCGGCCAGCTGGTCCGGGTAGCCGCGGCCGTCCCACCGCTCGTGATGGTGCCGCACGATGAGCGCCATCCGCTGGAACTGGGGCACCTTGCGAAGGATGTCGTACCCCGTCACGGGGCAGCGGCGCATCTCCTCCCACTCGGCGTCGGTCAGCGGCCCGGCTTTGCGCAGCACGGCGTCGGACATCGAAATTTTGCCGATGTCATGGGCGAAAGCGGCAACCTGCACCGTGGTGGTGTCGTCCTCGCTCAAGTGCAGGACCCGGGCCAGCACCACCGCCATAGCGGCCACCCGGTCGGAATGGTGGGCAGTGTAGACATCCCGTGCGTCCACGGCGGCAACGATGCTCTGGATCAGATCGCGGCAGGTCAGCAGAGAAGAACTTACAGGCTCCGTCATGGAACGCACCTCCTTTTATAATTTACACCGCAAACCCCGGTTGGCGGATAGGGCGGAAAGATTCACAAATCCTAACAGTTAGCGTAGACTATCTTACCGCCTTTAGGGCGAAATGTCAAGTGCACGGCCGCCCAAAAACCGCCCTGCTGCCAGAAAACATGTCAAACGGGCAGGAATAAGACCGATTGTGAATTTATTTTGGGCAAAAACCTGTTATCTTATTGACAAAGCACCCCTGTACATGGTATCGTATCGCTGGTTAGCAAAAGCTAACCAAAAGCGCGCCCACATGCCTGCGCATGGGCATGTTTGCACGGCACTTCACCCATACTATCCCTGTTCAATATTGTTATAGATAGAAAGGAACGTGCACCATGAGTTATCTGGAAATTGAAAAGGTCATCGGCCGTGAGATCATCGACTCCCGCGGCAACCCCACTGTCGAAGCCGAGGTCTGGCTGGCTGACGGCACCATCGGCCGCGGCGCTGCCCCCAGCGGCGCTTCCACCGGCGAGTTCGAGGCCCTGGAGCTGCGCGACGGCGACAAGAGCCGTTTCGGCGGCAAGGGCGTCAGCAAGGCTGTCGAGAACATCAACACCACCATCAACGAGGTGCTGGTCGGCCTGGATGCCGCTGACATCAATGCGGTCGACGCTGCCATGCTGAAGGCTGACGGCACCAAGGATAAGTCCAACCTGGGTGCCAACGCCATCCTGGCGGTCTCCATCGCTGCGGCCCGTGCTGCTGCCACCTCTCTGGACATTCCCCTGTACCGCTTCCTGGGCGGCGTTTCCGGCAACAAGCTGCCCGTCCCCATGATGAATATCCTCAACGGCGGCGCCCATGCAGCCAACACTGTTGACGTGCAGGAATTCATGATCATGCCCGCCGGCGCCCCCAGCTTCAAAGAAGGCCTGCGCTGGTGCACCGAGGTCTTCCACGCCCTGCAGGCTCTGCTGAAGAGCAAGGGTCTGGCTACCTCCGTTGGCGATGAGGGCGGCTTCGCTCCTGACCTGGCCAGCGATGAGGAGGCGATCCAGTATATCCTCGAGGCCATCGAGAAGGCCGGCTATGTGCCCGGCAAGGACTTCGTCCTGGCCATGGATGCCGCTTCCAGCGAGTGGAAGGGCAGTAAGAAGGGCGAGTATAAACTGCCCAAGTGCGGCAAGGTCTTTACCAGCGAGGAGCTGGTCGAGCACTGGAAGCAGCTGGTCGAGAAGTATCCCATTTACTCCATCGAGGACGGCCTGGATGAAGAGGATTGGGAAGGCTGGCAGTATATGACCAAGGAGCTGGGCGGCAAGGTCCAGCTGGTGGGCGACGACCTGTTCGTCACCAACACCGAGCGCCTGTCCAAGGGCATCAGCCTGGGCTGCGGCAACTCCATCCTGATCAAGCTGAACCAGATTGGCTCTGTCTCTGAGACGCTGGAGGCCATTAAGATGGCCCACAAGGCTGGCTACACCGCCATTGCTTCTCACCGTTCCGGCGAGACTGAGGACACCACCATTGCTGACCTGGCCGTTGCCCTGAACACCTGCCAGATCAAGACCGGTGCCCCCAGCCGCAGCGAGCGCGTTGCCAAGTATAACCAGCTGCTCCGCATCGAGGAAGAACTCGGCGGTGCTGCCCAGTACCCCGGCTTCGGCGCCTTCAACATCAAGCGCTGATTTCCGCGTAAAGCCCCCCCTCTGGGAGGGAGCTAAAAAAGTTAAAAATGTTGCCTGGACAACATACTAAATCCTTATCTTTTGGTATGATATACCTGCCGGGTGGGAAAATCCATCCGGGTACACAATTTTCCAGTTGCACAGCATACCATCCATAGTGTATAATGCTACTGGTAAAGCATATATCTGGTATTCCTGATTTTAAAAAGAGGTGCAATATGACAGATTTCAAACAGTGGGAAGGCTTTGAAGGCCGTATCTGGAAAGAGGAAGTCAACACCCGCGACTTCATCCAGAAGAACTACACCCCCTACGACGGTGACGAAAGCTTCCTGGCTGGCCCCACCGATGCTACCAACAAGCTGTGGGGCGCCCTGCAGAAGCTGCAGAAGGAAGAGCGTGCCAAGGGCGGCGTGCTGGACATGGAGACAGAAGTCGTCTCCGGCCTGACCGCATACGGCCCCGGCTACATCGACCCCGAGCTGAAGGATCTTGAAAAGGTCGTCGGCCTGCAGACCGATAAGCCCCTGAAGCGTGCTTTCATGCCCTACGGCGGCATCAAGATGGCTGAGCAGGCCTGCACGACCTACGGCTATCAGCCCAGCGAAAAGCTGCACGAGATCTTTACCAAGTACACCCGTACCCATAACCAGGCTGTGTTTGATGCCTACACCCCCGAGATGAAGAAGGCCCGCCACAGCCACATCGTCACCGGCCTGCCCGATACCTACGGCCGCGGCCGTATCGTCGGCGACTACCGCCGTGTGGCCCTGTACGGTATCGATTACCTCATCAAAGCCAAGCAGAACGACTTCGCCAACTGCGGCGACGGCACTATGACCGAGGAGATTGTCCGTCTGCGCGAGGAGATCGCCCTGCAGATCAACGCCCTCAAGGGCATGAAGGAGATGGCTGCCTCCTACGGCTACGACATCTCTGAGCCTGCTGCCAACGCAAAAGAGGCTGCCCAGTGGCTGTACTTCGGCTACCTGGCCGCTATCAAGACACAGAACGGCGCTGCCATGTCTGTCGGCCGCGTTTCCACCTTCCTGGACATCTACATCCAGCGCGATTTGGACAACGGCACCCTGACCGAGACCGAGGCCCAGGAGCTGATCGACCACATGGTCATGAAGTTCCGTATGGTCAAGTTCGCCCGTATCCCCAGCTACAACCAGCTGTTCAGCGGCGACCCCGTCTGGGCCACCCTAGAAGTTGGCGGCATCGGCATGGACGGCCGCTCCATGGTCACCAAGAACGACTTCCGTTTTCTGCACACCCTGGAGAACATGGGCCCCGCTCCGGAGCCGAACATGACGGTTCTGTACTCCTCCGCTCTGCCCAAGACCTTCAAGGATTACGCCTCCAAGATCTCCATCAGCACCTCTTCCGTCCAGTACGAGAACGACGATGTGATGAAGCCCGTCTGGGGCGATGACTACTCCATCTGCTGTTGCGTGTCTGCTACCCAGACCGGCAAGGAGATGCAGTTCTTCGGCGCCCGCGCCAACCTGGCCAAGTGCCTGCTGTACGCCATCAACGGCGGCGTGGACGAGAAGCTGGGCGAGCAGGTCGGCCCCGCTTACGCCCCCATCACTGCCGAATATCTGGATTACAATGAGGTCATGGCCAAGTATGATGTCATGATGGACTGGCTGGCCGGCCTGTACGTCAACATCCTGAACCTGATCCAGTATATGCACGACAAGTACTACTACGAAGCCGCCGAGATGGCCCTCATCGATACCGATGTCCGCCGCACTTTTGCCACCGGCATCGCAGGCTTCAGCCATGTGGTCGACTCTCTGTCCGCCATCAAGTACGCCAAGGTCAAGTGCATCCGCAATGAGCAGGGCCTTGTCACCGATTACGAGATCGAGGGAGATTTCCCGAAGTACGGCAACGATGATGACCGCGCCGATGACATCGCCGTTGAGCTGCTGCGCAGCTTCCTGGAGAAGATCAAGCGCCGCCACACCTACCGCAACTCCGAGCCCACCACCTCGATCCTGACCATCACCTCCAACGTTGTCTACGGCAAGGCCACCGGCGCTATGCCCGATGGCCGCAAGGCTTACACCCCGTTTGCCCCCGGCGGCAACCCGTCCTATGGTGCCGAGACCCACGGCCTGCTGGCATCCCTGAACTCCGTTGCCAAGCTGCCCTATCACTGGGCACTGGACGGTATCTCCAACACCCAGACCATCAACCCCGATGCCCTGGGCCACAGCGAGGGTGAGCGTATCAACAACCTGGTGCAGGTCATGGACGGCTACTTTGACCAAGGCGCCCATCACCTGAACGTCAACGTCTTTGGCACCGAGAAGCTGATCGACGCTATGGAGCACCCGGAGAAGGAAGAGTACGCCAACTTCACCATCCGTGTTTCCGGTTACGCCGTTAAGTTCATCGACCTGACCAAGGAACAGCAGCTGGACGTCATCGCCCGTACCTGCCACAAGGTGCTGTAAGTCCTACGGGAGTTTTTCCACCTTTTTTGCAAAAAAGGCGGAAAAACTCCAAACAAAAAATAAAATAGCAAAAGGGCCTGTGGCTGTAGCTGCAGGCCTTTTTATATGGTATACTAATAGGCAACCTACATACTTCTGGCCCCCTCTGGGAGGGCTCCCGCGAAGCGGGTGGGGGAGAGAGCCCTGGTTTATATGCCGCTTTCTCCGACGCACCAATACAAAAACAACGGAGGCAACCTATGTCCGAAACTTTGGGCTACATCCATTCTGTCGAAACCTTTGGCCTGGTCGATGGGCCGGGCGTGCGGTATATTATCTTTATGCAGGGCTGCGCCATGCGCTGCCAGTACTGCCATAACCCCGAGACCTGGGCCTTTACCCAGGACACCGCCAAGACCCCGCAGGAGGCCTTCTCGGCCGCCTACCGCTACCGCAACTATTGGCGCAACAACGGCGGCATCACCATCAGCGGCGGCGAGCCCCTGCGCCAGCTGGATTTCGTCAGCGAGGTGTTCCGCCTGGCCCACGCCAAAAAGGTGCAGACCGCCCTGGACACCAGCGCCCAGCCCTTCGCGCCCGATGACGCCGAATGGATGGCCCGCTTTGACAAGCTGCTGGCCAACACCGACCTGGTGATCTTGGATTTAAAGGAGATCGACGACGAAAAGCACAAAAAGCTGACCGGCCACACAAATAAAAACATTCTGGCTATGGCGCAGTATGTGGCCTCCAAAGGCGTGGACCTCTGGATCCGCCACGTGCTGGTTCCCGGCCTGACCGATGACACCGACGGCCTGCGCCGGCTGGATAGCTTTATAAAGTCACTGCCCACCGTGCGCCGCGTCGAGGTTTTGCCTTACCACACACTGGGGCTTTTCAAGTGGCAGAACCTGGGTATCCCGTACCCTCTGGACGGCGTGCGCGTGCCCACTGCCGAGGAAGTAGCTGCCGCCGAAGCCCTGCTGCACGTAAAAGACTACCCCGACGCCCCGAAAGAGTAAGGGCAACACCGCACAATTCCCGCTTTACAGCTTAAGCACCGCTGCTGCGGCTGCGAAGCACAATCTGCGTCGCAAAAATGCTCGATAATACATCCAGTATTATCTGCGCTTTTTGCTTAGCAGCTTGTACTTCTCGCTCGCCGCATCGGCACTTAGAATTATGCGGTGTTGCCTAAGAATAGATGAAATTCTTTTGCAGAGCAGGGACGAACATGGTTCGCCCGCCTCTTAATTGCCGCCGCATGTATGTAGGGGCCGATGCTTGCATCGGCCCGCAGGCGCTCCGACAAATGCCTTTTTGTCAGGTTTGACACAACAAATAACGTTACAATGACAAAAAATCAAACACTTTTCTACACGGAAAAAATCCTACAAAAATACAGGAATTATTTTGGAAAAACGCTTGACATTAAGGCTTTGGTATGGTAAAGTATAACCGTGGTTAGCGGATACTAACCATAACCAATCTCGAACCCCATCGGCCTATTGCCTCACCGGTGCGGTTCCTGCCAATAACAGGCTGCGCCTCCGTTATGGCGTTTTGCTCTGCGCCTTTTTTAGCGGTCTGCTTATTGCGTTACGCCCGCATCGTTTACTGCTCCAAACGATGCGGGATTTTTTTATGCCCGCAGCCTAAAAGGGCTCCCTTTGCACAAGGGAGCCTTTAGATTCTACAAAATAGCAGGGTCGGCACACGATAGAAAGTGTATCGACCCTGCTCCTTATTTAATCTCTTCTCATCCGCCCTAATAGCAAATAATACCCGGCCCAATCCAGCTTGCCGTACAGGGGGGCATTGGCGCGCCGGGCTTCGTCCACACGGCACACAAGGCCCACGTTACGCCAGCGGCAGGGCAGGTAATAGGCGCTGTAGCAGTGTTCAATCTTCATCCGCTCCAGCAGCGCCCGCAGCCAGGGACTGCGCAGCGCGGCCTCGGCCTTGTAGCCTTTCAGCCGCTGGGTGGGGGAGGGATCGCGCCGCATGATGTCGGCCACGCCCTCGGCAAACACCTGCAATTCGGCGCGGTGTAAGGGGCGCATGTCCTCGGCCGGGCAGGCGGCGGCATGGCAGGCGGCGTTCAGCTTGGCAAAGTGTTTCGGCCAAATATCGCAGTAGTTGGCGTGGTACCGCGTCGAGAGCGTCCCGCCGCGGCTGCAATCATAAAAAGTCAGGGGGCTGGTCATTACCCGGTAGCCGAACTCCGGCACCGTCTGCCCCAGCAGGGCGATGTAATCCAGCACAAACTGCAGGTCCTCGCCCAAGGTGTACTGCACATCAAACTGCAGTTGCTTGGCCAGGTCGGCCCGGTACAGCTTGTTCCAGGGCATAGCCAGCAGGCAGTCCAGCCACAACCGGGCAAGGCCTGCCTGGGAGCGCGGCTCCGCATCGGCAGTCACGGCGGCGGGGTCTTTTGCATCGGTGGTATAGTGCCACACCACAAAGTCCTGCGGCGCGGCGCGCTGGGCGGTCAGGGCTGCCTGCAAAGCACCGGGGCGCAGTGCATCGTCGGAATCCAAAAAGACGATAAACTCACTGTCCGCGGCAGCCAGTCCGCTGTTGCGTGCACCCGAAACACCTAAATCGTCCTGGTGGATGACCGTCACCCGGTCGTCCTTTGCGGCCCAGGCATCGCAGAGCGCACCGCTTTCGTCGGGGCTGCCGTCATCCACCAAAATGCAGGTCAGCCCGCCCTCCACCTGCTGGGCCAGTACGCTTTCCACGCAGCGGTCCAGAGTGGCCATGGCTTTGTATACGGGCACCACCACGCAAATAGCTGCTTTGCTCATGGCGTCCCTCCGTTCTGTGCGATCTCGCTCACAATACGCACAAATTCATCATAGTAACGTGCAACAGAAAAATCCTGTGCCCGCTTGGCCCCGGCGGCGCCCATCTCGGCGCACAGGGCCGGGTGCTCGTACAGCATGCGGATGCTCCACGCCAGCTGGTCGGCGATGTTCTCGCCCCGCTCCACCAGAACGGCCTGACTGCCCTCCAGATATTCGGGCATACCGCCGCTGCGGGTAGCCAGCACGGGGCGGCCGCAGGCCATGGCCTCCATGGCTACCAGCCCGGCGGCTTCCTCCACCAGGGTCGGCACACAGACAAGGTCGGCCAGGCGGTAGTAATCGGGTAGGTCCTCGTTGGGGATGTAGCCGGTAAACTGTACGCGGTCGCCCAGCACCTTGGCCTGCTGCTCCAGCTTGCGCAAAAAGCTGCTTTGCTGGGTGCGGCCAAAGAACGGGCTGCCCACGATCAGCAGCCGGATATTCGGCACCGGCAGCTTGCTCAGCGCTTCCATCAGCTTGTGGATGCCCTTGTCCGGCTCCAACCGGCCGCAGAACAGCATCACAAAATCCCTGGGGCCAAAGCCCAGCCGGGTGCGCAGGGCCATCGGCGGCGGGGCAGGGCGGAAACGCTCGGTATCGATGCAGTTATATAAAATGTAAGCGCTGCGGCGGTCAAGACTGCTGTTTTGCAGGTAATCGTCCCGGATGAACTCGCTTAATGCCAGCACGCCGCCGTAAATAGTATCCATGGCAGGGCTGCCGCTGGTCTGGCCGTGCAGGTGGGCCAGGCAGCGCTTGCGGCCAAACATGCGGCTGATGGCGCTGCACTGGGTCAGGTTGCCGCCCTCAGCCACGATGACATCGGGCGGGGGCAGTTCCAGCGCCAGCGAGAGCTGCACTTTCTGGTACCACGGGTCGTAGGGGGCAGCAATACCCACGCACCGTTCCAAAAAGACCATGGGCCAATAGCGGCGGTGGCCATGGGGGCGGGCGACGTACAGCATTTTGGTGTGCTGCAGGCCCTCGGCGGCACGGCGGGCGGCCTCATCAGGCACGCTGGCGCATAGCAGATCCAGCCGGCCCTGCTTCTCGTTTTCACGGATCAGATGGGTCAGCAGCGTTTCCACCGCGCCGCCCTGCACCGCAGGCACCGGCAGGTCCGGCGGCGGGATCAGCAGCACGCGGGGGCGCTTGTTTGCGTCTTTCTCTTTGTCGGGTTTCAGGATGGGCAAAGGGGTAACTCCTTGTTAGGGTCACGCCGTACTGTAGGGGCGGATGCGGGCATCGACCCCTACAAAAAAGCACGAACCACAAAAATTATTTTTTGATCGGGCACAAACTCTCCGCGCTCATCATGGCCCAGCGGGCGGCGGAAAGCTTCTCGGTCATCTTCATCTGGCGGCAGTTGGGCAGGTAGCTGATGAGCCCCTGCATCAAAAACTGCTCCTTGCTGATGGCCTTCACCAGCTGCGGGGTGGGGTTCTGGCGCACCTTGGCACACAGGAAGAGATACCGCCGCCAGCAGGCTGCATAGGCGGCATCGATCACTGCGCGGTCAGCACCGTTTTCCACATAGAAGCGGTAGCGGTCGGCCAGGCCGTCCACAGCGTCAAAGGCTTCGGGCTTGGTGTTGGTGCGGCAGATGCTGCCGCCGCGCAGCCGGTAGTGGTACAGCACCTTATCCACGCAGACGACCTTGTCGCACCGCCAGAACAGGCGGTGGGCCACAAAGTCATCCTCGTGCAGGCGGCCTTCGGGGTAGTGCAGCAGCTTCCAGACCTCGGCGCGGTAGAGCTTGTTCCAGGCAACGGTGTACACGGTGCCGTTGGGGGTGTAAAACTCATTCAGCAGGTCTTTGCCGCAGAAAACGCCCTCGGCGTTGGGGCGGGTATAGCTGGCAGGATCGCAGCTCTTGCCGTTCTCCTGCACATCCTCCACGGAGCAAAGCGCCATGTAGGCGTCATTTTTCTCGCAGGCGGCGTACAGGGTGTGCAGGTAGCCGGGGCAGACCACATCGTCCGAGTCCACAAAGGCGTAGTAGCGGCCGCGGGCGGCGTCGATGCCGGTGTTGCGGGCGGCGGACAGGCCCTGGTTCTCCTGGTGGAAGACCCGCACACGCTTGTCCTTGGCGGCAAACTCATCGCACATTTCGGCGCAGCCGTCGGTGGCGCCGTCGTCCACCAGCAGCACCTCAAAGGGCACTTCCACTTCCTGCTTCAGGATGCTGTCCACGCACTCTTTCAGGTACGGTTTGGTATTGTAGATCGGTACGATCACGCTGATTCCGATATGTTCCATCGTTTATTTCCCCTTCCTCTTTGCTGTCAGGCGTCCCCAGGCCGTGGCGGCCCCGTAAAAGGCCGATGGATTGGCACTGAACAGGACAAGCCGTACTTTTTCCCCCGCCGACAGCAGCGGGCTGCGCATCAGGTCCGGCACAACGGCATCCAGATGCTTTTTATGTGCCATAAACTGGTCTTTCAGATCGTTCAGATTGCCAGCCGCGCCGGATTGGCACCAGAACTGGTAAAACAGCCGCCAGTAGCAGGCCGTGGCCCATTGCTGGTATTCCGTGCGGTCTGGTTTGGCGGCAAAATATTGCAGCCAATCCCAGTACATGCGCAGGTCATCCAGCTTGCGCGGCGGGAAGCCGGCCGTGGTGATCTGCCCCGCGCGGGTGCGGTAATGGTAGAGCGTATCACCCAGGCAGTTGCATTTCTCGCCCTCAAACACGCGGTGCAGCACGCTGGCGTCGTCGCCAAAAAGCATCGTTTCATCGTAATGGATGCCTTTGTCTTTAAACAGGCGCGCATCAAACAGCTTGTTCCAGCTCAGCGGTCCGTAAAAGCTGCCGGTCTTAAACGCATCCAGTAAAAGCTCCTGGGCGTCATGCACGCCCCGCAAGTCACTGGTGACGACGCGGCCCTCAATTTTGCTGCCGTCCTCGTCGATGCAATCGCCTGCGCAGGCGGCCAGCCGCACGCCGGGGGCCTGTACAGCGGCGTAGAGTTTCTCATACATATCCGGCGCGATCAAATCGTCAGAATCGACAAAGCCGATGTAGTCGCCGCGGGCGTTGTCCAGTCCCATGTTGCTGGCGCTGGCAGGGCCGCCGTTCTCCTTGTGGAAAACGCGGATGCGGGCATCGGTCTTGGCTAGTGCATCGGCGACCTCGCCGCTGTTATCGGGGCTGCCGTCGTCGACCAGCAGCAGTTCAAAATCGGTAAACGTCTGGGCCAGGATGCTTTGCACGGTCAGCGGCAGATAATGCCCGGTTTTGTAAACCGTGGTGATAATGCTGATTTTGGGGTGATCCATCGCCATGGCGGACTCCTTTTATCATTTACAAAAATCGCTGTTTGGCCAGCGTGTAGGCAGCCAGCAGCCCCGGCGCGCGCAGCGCCAGCCCCAGCTTGTAGGGCAAGGCCAGCAGGCGGTTGGGGTCGTTTTGCAGCCGCGCCCGCAACGCCGCGCGGGCATCGGCATCAGCCAAAATGCGGGCAAATACATCCCGCCGTTGTTTATAGGTTAAACTGCCCTTGCAGCCGGTCAGCAGCCCGTACTGGTTGATGCAGGCGCGCACCCAGCTGGTTTGCAGGTAGGGGGCGGGGTCAATGCCGTTTTGGGTCAGCAGAGCTTCCAGCGCCGGGCGGGTGATGGCCTCGGCATCCAGCAAGTCTCCCCGCAGTGAGCGGGAAAGGCTGCCGATCCCTACATCGTTTTGTTTATAGTATACACCATGCAGGCAATAAATGGCAGAGCCATTTTGTAAAAATTGCAGATTAAACAAAACATCTTCGTTGATCTGCAGCCGCGGGTCGAACCGCAGCGCCCCTATCACGGCCCGGCGGAACAGTTTGGGGTAGGGGGCCGCCAGCAGGCCGCTGGTAAACAGCAGCGGCTCCAGCGCAGCGCCCAATGCGGACAGATCCGGGTAAAAGCCCGGTGCCAGCACCCCGGTGGTGTCGCCGCCGCTGGCCCGGCACAGGTGAAACAGCAGCAGGTCGGCTTTTTGGGCGGTGTCATCCAGCGCGGCCAGCTCGTCCCACAGGCCGGGCAGCAGTTCGTCGTCGGCGTCTAAAAACAGCACCCAGTCGCCGGTAGCGGCGTCCAGCCCGGTGCTGCGGGCCGCACCCGCGCCGCCGTTTGCACGGTGCAGCGCGGTGATGCGGGGGTCAGCGGAGGCCAGCTCGTCGCAAAGCGTGCCGGTCGAATCCGGGCTTCCGTCGTCCACCAATAATAGCCGGGTATCGGCTGGCGCACCGCGCAGAGTGGAATCCACAGCCCGGCGCAGCGTGGCAGCGGCTTTATAACAGGGGATGATGATGGTGACAGCGCCGATCCTCACTGGGCATCCCCCTTCAAAATCGTTTCGTAAATGCCCACCAGCGCGGCGGCGTTGGCGGCGGCATCGTGGGTGTGCAGGGCACGGGCGCGGGCTGCCTGGCCCAGGGCCGTGCCTCCGTCGGGGGCGGTCAGCACCTGCAGCAGGCAGCGGGCCAGGGCGTTCGCGTCCTGGCTCTCGCCGTAAAGCAGCCCCTCGCGGCCGGCGGCCAGCATATCGGGGATGCCCCCGGCGTTGCTGGCCACGCAGGGCATGCCCAGCAGCATGGCCTCGCCCAGGCTGTTGGGGCTGTTCTCGCAGCTGGAGGGCAGCAAAAACACGTCTGCCTCTAAGTACGCCTGGCGCATGGCGGCGGCATCCAGCGGGCCGGTATAATGCAGAGCATCGGCCACGCCCAGCTGCGCTGCCAGCCTCTTGCAGTAGAGTTTATAGGGGAACATGCGGTCGATGATGGGCCGCAGAAGCGGGCCTTTGTCCAGCGGCGGCCAGCCCGCAATGTGCAGCGTGGCACCGGGAAACTGTTGGCGCACGGCAGGCAGCGCCCGGATGACGGTGTGCAGGTTTTTCAGCGGGTAGTTGCCTTGGGGCAGAAACAGTACCGGCGCGCGGCCAAACTCCCGCGCATGCCACAGCGCCTCGGTGTAAAACAGGGGGCGCAGCGTCTCATTGCAGGGGTAGTAGCGGGCGGCGGGGGCCAGGTCGGCGGCGGCGCGGCGGTCAAAGCCGGTGCGGCCGGTAACGCAGCGGGCCTTGCCCAGAACGGCGGCTTCTTTCTGCGCCAGAACGTCAAAATTGGCTTGCATGTTGTCCAGCAGTTCGCCGGGAATGACCTTATCAATGGTGTGCCACAGTCCGCCGGAATGGCGGTAGGCGTCGGGCACGCCGTCGCACAGGTGCGCTGCGCAGTCCCGCATCACGCCCTGGATGCTGATGAGCACCGGCAGGTTCGCCGCAGCGGCGGCATCCTGCATGGCGGCGGCTTCGGGGTACTCGGTGCCCCAGATATGCACAAGGTCGGGCTGCTCGGTTTGCAGCAGGGCGGAAAAACCATCGGCACCGGGCAGGATGCGGTAGCTTACGCCGTCCTGCTCCCCCTGCAAGGATGCTTTCTGGCGGGCATCGGTGCAGGCTACGGTCAGGCGCAGTTCCCCGTGGGGGCGAAGCGCTGCCAGCTGGCCGGTGAGCCAACTGCCGCTTACATCGCTGGCACCTGCCAGCCCGCAGGCAGCCGCCGCCTGCGGCAATACAGTTTTTACAAGCCAGAGGATGTGCATAAAGGTTGAGGTCCTTTCATGGAGTTGAGGTACAGCCCCCTCTGCGCGGGAGCCAAAGAGCGATGCGGCTTACTAGATCCGCCCAATAAACGTCTGTGCCACTACTTCCGGCGTAAACTCCGGGTAGAGGGCAGCCACCTGCGCATAGGGCAAACACTGCCCCTGCACGTCAGTCAGCCAGCGTCGCAGCGTGTCTACTACTTCCGGCGTTACGCCGTTCTTTTTGTGCAGCACCAGCGCCAGCGGATACTTCGCCAGGTAAGGCAGGGTGGGGTCGGTGTCGGTCACGGCCAGGTGCAACAGCGGCTTGCCGGTGCCCAAGTAGCTGAACAGCTTGCTGGGCATCTGGTTGTCAAAGGCGTTGCCAAGGCTGAGCAGAATGTCAGCCCCGCTTTCCAGCTCTGCCGCCTTTTCCGGCGGCAGCAAACCGGGGCGGACGAACCGTGCCCCCAAAACGCCCTGTGCCCTTTGCGCCGCCGCTTCAAACGGTTCCCACCCACGGCCGGCCATCGTCAGAGTCAGGTCGGGGGCGTTCAGCGCGGTAAACAATTCCAGCGTAAAATCCGGCTCCCGTAACGTGGGGTACAAACTGCCGCAAAATACGCACCGCACCCCCTCGTGCGCAGGCACCGGCCCGCCCGGCAGTAAAACCGGGAAGCCCAGCACCTGCACCTTGCCGCGCCAGGAGGAAAGCAGCCCGCCCTCATAATCCGGCAGGGCCTGGGGCGTGATGAACGCTGTATCAATGGTTTGCAACAACTGCCCTTCCCGCGCGTAACCACCCGGGGCCGTGTAGTCTTTGTTGCTGGCGTAGGGATCCAGCTGCCACAGCAGCTTTTTGCCGCCGATCTGCGCGGTCTCCAGCGCAAAGGCGGTGCGGTAGGGGGCACAGACGGCACACACCGCGTCGAAGTGAAATTCCGCGTCCAGCCGTTCCATTTCCCGGCGGCTGTCCACCGTGCGGCGGGGTGCATGCAGCACCAATTGGCGGAACGCCGCCGCTATGGCCGTGGGGTGGGCCGCCAGCCGCAGCAGCCGCAGGGGCACTGGGCTGCCGGCCTTGGCACCGTTTTCCAGCGCATGGTTCATCAGCCGCTCATCGGCAAAGGCCAGTGTGTGCTGGCTGGCCCCGGCGGGCGGCGCGGGGGGCGGATTCTCGCCGTCCCACAATTCCAACAGGTGGATCTCGTGCCCCTGGGCCAAAAGCTGCTCTGCCAGGCGGCAGGCCAGCTGTGCGTTGGCGCTGGCGGGGTTCTCTACCCGGTCTAACACAAATAAAATACGCATTACTGTCGATCTTTCAAATATTTGCGGCACACCTTGCGCCACAGTTTGGGCGCGTGTACGGTGGCCCAGGCCGATACTTTAATGGCAAAGGGCAGCTGTGGATTGCGGCCCAGCTGGCGGTCGTTCAGCCCGGCGGTGATGCCAATGCGCAGCTCACCCAGCTGCACGCGGTAAGGCTCAATGTCGGCACGGCGCAGGATCATGCTGGCCAGGTACACCAGCTTTTCATAGTAGAAAGCGTTGGCGCTTTGCTGCAGCACGGGCCACTGCCCGGGCACGCTGCCGCGAATCAGCGCAGCCGCGCGGCGCTGGTCATCGAGACTTTGGGGTGGCAGGCCCCGGCGGCTGGCGCTGTCGGCATGCTGGCGGTAGTGGTAGCCCGGCCAATCGCAAAAGGCGCAGCCGGGCGCGGCGCAAAACGCCTGCCAGTTGGCCAGCAGGTCTTCGTTGTAGGCCAGGTCATTGTCCAGCATGGCGGGGGTCAGCAGCGTGGCGGAGTACAGCTTGTTCCACAGGCCGTAGTCCACGGTGTGGTCATGCAGCAGCGCGTCCAGATGCGCCGGGCCGTCCAGCCGCTTTACGGCGGCAGGGGGCGCGGCCTCGGCGGGCAGGGCGTCGGCAAAGGTATCGTACCGGCAGCAGGCCAGCGGCAGGTGGGTCTCCTGCACCGCCTTATATAAGGTGGACAAAAACGCAGGGTGGTACAGATCATCCGCATCGCAGAACGCGATCCACTCGGCCCCGATCTCCAGTGCCCGGCGCAGCCCGGCGGTGCGGGCGGCACTCACCCCGCGCTGGGGCTGGTGGATGACGGTAAACCGCGCATCCCCGGCGGCCATATTGTCGCACAGCAGCGGCGATTCGTCCCGGGAGCCATCGTCCACCAGCACGCAGCAAAAGTCGTCAAACTGCTGGGCCGCGATGGCGTCCAGGCAATCCGGCAAATATTTGGCCGCGTTGTGTACGGGCACGATCACCGCAATGGTGCAGACCGGGGCGCTCATCGGGTCACCTCGGCATAGCGGCGCAGGTAGAACTCCTGCAAAATTTCGGCGCTGTGGTGGATGTCATACCCGGCCTCCACGGCCTTGCGGCGGGCGTCCGGGTCGCGGCGCAGGCTGGCCCCGGCGATGGTGTTCGCCCAGGCAGCTTCATCCTGCAGCGGCAAAAAATGCACGCGGTCGGTAAAGGCGGCGCCCTTGTCCACGGTGTCGGCCACAAAGCAGGGCAGTCCGGCGGTCTGAGCCTCTACCAGCACCACGGGCAGGCCCTCAAACAGGCTGGGCAGCAAAAAGGCGTCCATGGCGTCGTAAAAGCCCTGCATGTTGCTGCGCACTCCGGCAAAGATCACGCTGTCGCCAAGGCCCAAACTACGGGCCAGGTTTTGTATCTCTTCTATGTAGCCAGGCTCGCCGCCGCCCAGCAGCACCAGGCGGGCTTTGGGCAGACGGGCGCGCACAGCGGCAAAGATTTTCAACAGCCCAGGGTGGTTTTTCTGCGCCGAGAACCGCCCTACATGGCCAAACAAAATTTCGTTATCCGCTACGCCCAGTTCCCCGCGCAGCAAGGCGCGGCGCTGCGGGTCGCGGGCGGCAAAGCGGGCCGTGTCAATGCCGTTGGGCAGCACGGTGAAGGGGCTTTTGCCAAACAGCATCTCCCCGGCCTTCTGGCTGCAGGCGAAGCGGTCGGTCAGGCCTGCGTTGAAGCGGCTGCTCATCAGCTTGTCCAGCCGGCCCACCAGGTTCGGCTCATAGGCAGTGTTGTGGCTGTGGCCCACCCGCACAGGGATGCCCGCCCGGCGTGCCACAGGGTTGTAAAACATGCCAAAACCGCTGTAATGGCCGTGGATAATGCGCCACTCCGGGTGGGCGGCGAACAACTCGCGCAGTTCACGCAGATAGCGGGGCAGGTTATTGTCCTGCCGCACGGTCATTTTGTAGATATTGCCGCCTAATGTGCAGATCTCATCGTCAAAAAAGCACGGCTTATCGTAATGATACAAAAAGTCGAACTGCACCTTGTCCCGGTCGATGGTGCGATAGACGTTCATCACAAAAGTCTCCATGCCGCCGGCGTCCATGGCGGGCATGACCTGTAAAACGCGGATGGGTACCATCAGCTGTTCTCGGCCTCCAATCGGGTGCGGCAGTCCTGCAAGTTCTGCTGCGCTTCGGTGCTCAAAACGGGGTAGTTGTGGCTGGTATGCTCCAGCGCGTCTACTACAATTTCACTCACGAGATACCGCGTGTACCATTTCTGGTCGGCGGGCAGGGCGTACCACGGGGCCTCCTTAGCGGCGGTGGCATCGATAACCTGCTCGTACAGGCGTTGATAATCGTCGAAATAGGCGCGCTCGGCCAGGTCGCTGGCGGAGAACTTCCAGTTTTTAGCGGGGTTATCGATGCGCTCCAAAAAGCGCTTTTTCTGCTCGTTTTTGGACACATGCAGGAAGATCTTCACCACGCGGTAGCTGTTCTCATAAAGATACTGCTCGTAATGGCGGATCTGGCGGTAGCGCTGGGCGAAAAACTCGTCCTTGTCCTGCTCCAGCACACGCGGGGCCATCTGGTAGCCTTTTTGCAGGTCGTGCAGCTGGACCACCAGCACATCCTCGTAGTAGCTGCGGTTGAAAATGGCGATGGATCCGCGGGCGGGCAGCGCCTTGTTGACCCGCCACAGGAAGTCGTGTTTCAACTCTTCACTGTTGGGTTGTTTAAAACTGGTCACCTGCACGCCCTGGGGGTTCAGGCCGGACATCACATGTTTGATGGTGCTGTCCTTGCCGGCGGCGTCCATGGCCTGCAAAACGAAGATCAGTCCTTCGCGGCCGTCAGCATAAAAGGCGTCCTGCAAAGCGGCCATTTTTTGCAGGTTTTCGGCGGTCATTGCCAGAATTTTCTCTTTGTCGATCCCGTCGGCCTTGCTGTTGGTAGCCAGTTTGTCCAGTCGGCACTTGCCGCTGCCGTCAAAACGATAGGAATCCGCTTTCATTCAGGTGCCCTCCCCGCAAAGTATACTTATTTATAGTATACCCGTTTTTGCAGAAAGACGCAACCATGCGGGCATAAAAAAGGCTCCCCCTGCAAAGGGGAGCCGTAGCGCAAAGCCTCCCTTGTGTAAAGGGAGGTGCCCCGAAGGGGCGGAGGGATTGTCCCGTTTGTCGGGCAAGCCGGTTTACAAAACAAGGCCACAATCCCCCAGTCAGCTTCGCTGACACCGCTTACGCGGCCGAACCGCTCTGTCGCTGCGCGACATCTCCCCGCACTGCGGGGAGTCACCCTTTACATAAGGGGGCCTTTGGCGGCTGCTTATTCAAACCCATCCAATACTTGCCTTAACACCGCCCGGTCATCTTCCAGGTCGCTGTTAAAATATCCGGCAACCGGCGTGCAGCCAAGCTGGTACAAAATGCCGTCCTTTTCAAAAAAGGCCCATGTGCTGTTGTAGGTGTAGCTGTTGGGATTGCTGGTGCAAAGCGGCAGCAGGGCCATGCAGCCGTTGGGCATCTCATAGGTCTCGCAGCTCCAGGTCAGACCAGCACGCTTGTTGAAATAATTTATGGAGGTGGTATCGGCGGGGGCGTCGCCCAGGTAGGCAAGCGCCATCAGCTCTATTTCATAGCGGCGGCCCTCCGGGTCGTCCAGATAGTCCATCCGTTTCAGATACAGCTTTTCGGGAGCTACGTTGCCGACGGGGATAAAACCGACCTGTGCCAGGGAGCTTTCTTCCCAATAGCCGTTGTCTGCGGTGATTCGGATAAACAACTGCACGGCGGGTTCGGGTTCGCCTGCATCCAGCACGCTGTTTCCCGCCCGCGGCAGGCCGGTGGCTTCGGCCATGGCAGACCAGGTTTCGTACCCGCGGGCGGCTTTGCTGTAGATGTTCTGCTTATCGTGGTTGTTGGGATAAATGCGTCCGTGCATGATTCCCCCGGCGGGGCGGGTCCCGTCCGCAGCTGCTTCCAAATTATGGTTGGCCTGCATCCCGGCCCACAGGTCGGCGGGCAGGGTGTAATACTGCCGCTCATAGCTGATAGCATACCCGGCGGTGGCGTCAGGGGCAAAGCTGGGGCGGGGGTTCGTGCGCAGGTCGGTGAACTGTGCGCCCGTGGCGGCCACCCCGGCGGCAATCAGCAGCGGCGCGGCCAGGCACAGCCACAAATGGCGGCGGTGCGGCTTGGCGGGTAAATTTTCGGCCACCGCAGGCCACAGGTCCACCGGGGCAGGGTGCAGGTCAGCAGAGAGTTTTTCGTGCAGAAATTGTTCATCGCGGTCAAAGGTCATCGTGTTCACCCTCCTTTAAAATGGCGGCCAGTTTGGCTTTGGCCCGGCTGTAGCGGGTGCGTAAGTATGGCGCGGGCAGCCCGTGGATGCGCACCAGCGCGGCGTAGTCCATGCCGTCCAGCACCCGTTCCAGCATCAGGGCACGGTCCAGGGGAGACAGCGCGTTTAAGGCGGCGCGCAGTTCGTCGCTGATGCCGGGGTCCTGCTCCAACGGCTGCGGAGTGGGGTAGTTGGCGGCGCGTTTGGCTGCCCGCAGCATGTCCAGCGCCGTACGGTAGGCAATGCGGTACAGCCAGGCGCGGATGTTATTTTCACCCTCGCGCAGGGTGTGGCGGCGCTGCCAGGCCTTGATAAAGGTTTGCTGCACGGCGTCCTGGGCGTCATGCTCGCTGCCCAGGATGCCGGTGCAGTAGCGCAGCAGCGCCGGGGTGTAGGTGCGGACAAGTTTTTCCAGATCCTGCTCTGTCTGCATGGCGGGCCTCTTTTCTTTAGGGCAATACCGCATAATTCTAAGTGCCGATACGGCGAGCGAGGTGCGGCAGCTGCTAAGCCAAAAGCGCAGATAATACTTTGTGTATTATCGAGCATTTTTGCAACGCAGATTGTGCTTTGCAGCCGCAGCAGCGGCACTTAGAATTGTGCGGTATTGCCCTAGGAACGAGCGGGACTTTTCTGGTACTCTTTTGGTCACAAAAGAGTACGCATAGCGGCCGGATGCTGTTAAAAAAGTGGCTCACCGCAAGGTGGTGAGCCACGTAAAAGCTGCTATTAAAAACTAAAAATCATTCCTTATCAATGGCCGCCACAACCCCCGAAAGTGCCAGCAGTGCCAGCAGGTTGGGCACGGCCATCAGGCCGTTGAAGAAGTCCGCCATGGCCCACACAAGGTCCACTTTCAGCGTAGAGCCGACCAAAATGAACACCACCACGATGAGGCTGTACACCGGCAGGGCTTTCTCACCAAACAGGGCCTTGAAGTTGGACTGGCCGAAGAAGTACCACCCAATGATGGTGGAGAACGCGAAGAAGAACATGCAGATGGCGATAAACACCGGGCCGAACCCGCCGAACGCCTGGCTGAACGCTGCCTGGGTCAGGGCGGTGCCAGTCAGCCCCTCGGGGATCAGGCCGGAGGTGATGAGCACCAGGCCGGTCAGGGTCAGCACCACAAAGGTGTCGATGAACACGCCCAGGATGGCCACGGCGCCCTGCTCACGCGGGTGGTTGACCTTAGCCAGCGCGTGGGCGTGCGGGGTCGAGCCCATGCCAGCCTCATTGGAGAACAGGCCGCGGGCCACGCCAAAGCGCATCGCCTGCTGCACGGTCACACCGGCCACGCCGCCGGCCATCGCCTGCGGGTTGAACGCCAGCACAAAGATCTGCGTAAAGGCATTGGGCAGCGTCTTGTAGTTCATGACCAGGATCACCACGCAGCCCACAATGTAAAACGCCGCCATGATGGGCACGATCTTTTCGGTCACAGCGGCAATGCGCTGCACGCCGCCCAGGAAGATGAACGCTGCGATCACGGCTACAACAATGCCCACGGCCAGATGGCTCATGCCAAAGGCGTTATGGAACGCATCACCGATGGAGTTGGACTGTACCATGTTGCCCATGAAGCCCAGTGCCAGAATAATAAGTACCGAGAATACGCCTGCCAGCACCTTGCCAAAGGTGCCCTTGAACGCCGCGCGGATGTAGTACGCCGGGCCGCCGGTGACTTTGCCGTTGACGGTGGTGCGATAACGCTGGGCCAGCACGGCCTCGGCGTAAATCGTCGCCATGCCGAAGAACGCCGATACCCACACCCAGAACAGCGCGCCCGGGCCGCCGCTGACCAGCGCCGTGGCGCAGCCGGTAATGTTGCCGGTGCCCACCTGGGCCGCAATGGCCGTGGCCAATGCCTGGAAGCTGCTCATTCCCTGGTCATCGGCCTTTTTGCCCCGCAGGGTGAAGTTGCCGAAAACGCGGTGGAACCCCTCGCCAAAGCGGCGTAGCTGTACGCCCCGCAGCCGGATGGTGAAAAACACGCCGGTGCCGACCAGCAGGAACAACAGCAGTGAATTCCACAGAATATCGCTGGCCTGCTCAATGGCCGCCGTAAAAATTGTCATGCAAAATACCCCTCTTCTTACATCTTGTCTTTTATACACTTACCTCTGCCCGTTTTGCGCGGACAATGTAACTACTATACTATGCTTTCACAAGAAAGTCAAGTGTATTTATATAGTGAACATACCAGAGAAAAAAGTTGTAAATTCTCCCGAAAAAGTGCAGAATTGAAACAACTCTGTCACAACTGTGGGGTATCCTGCAGCTAAACCAAACGCGAAAGGAGAACACATCATGAACAAGCTGCTGCCCTTTGCCCTGGCTTTGGCGCTGGCCCTGCCCGGCTGCGCCGCAGGCGATACCGAGCCCCAGCCCCCGGAGACACCCACCACCACCACCGAGACCGCCGCAGAGGCCCCGGCCGAGAGCACCCTGCCCGGTCTTACGGGCCGCCTGCGCCAAACAAGTTATGATACCGCCGCCGTGGGGCAGACGTTCTACAGCATGATGAGCACCTACGATGATGAGACCTTGACCAGCGTCTACACCATAATTGCAACCGACACCGCGGCCAACACCCAGCAGAAAGCGGCCGAGCTGGAGACCCAAGGTTACTATACCAGTCTGGCCGCCTGGCAGGACGGCCTGGAACTGTACATTGACGATTGGTTGGATGAGAACGGCCAGCCCGTGACGAACAGTTACCAGAATGGCGATATAACCAGCTGGCGCTATAAGATCGACCCCGCCACCGGCCAGATGGAGCGGCTGGAAGTGGAAGATGCGCCGTATTCCCCGCAATGGCAGGACGACGCGGCTGTGTACGCCGAGCGGAGCGTGGGCCAGTGGATCGAATGTATCAACCGGCTGGATCACGCCACCGGCCAGCAGGTGGACCTGCCTCTGCCGCCCCAGACGCAGAGCGTATATGATGCCATCGGGCAGCGCTGGCTGATCGGCCGTATCATCAGCCCCGGCCCCATGCCGGATTACACCACCGACCGTGATGCCTTTTTTGCCATGTGGCAGAACTCTCAGCTGGAGATCGACCTGTACGACCCTGCCACCCGCGCCTGCGAAAAGCTGTTCGAGACCCCCTGCTGCGACGGGGAGAAGTGGATGTACAGCGGCCAGCGGGACGGCGTACCGTACTTTATCCACTATACCGCGACGGAGGACCAGAGCTACACCATGGCGGTGGGGCTGGACAAGCTGGAAAACGGCACCATGACGACCGTGTACACCCCGCAAAGCGATCAATGGCCGGAGTTTGAAAGTTACGGTCAGGACGGAGAAAACCGCTGGGTCGTGGAATATCTGCGGGACAGCATTGCAATTTATGATTTGGCAGACGGCCAGACCTACACCCCGACGGTCGACCACGATAATTATATAGGCTATCCCATACAGCTGCTGCCCGATGACCGTGTGGTCGTGACCAACGGCTGGTACGAGACGACCGCCGCCACCGACAGACAGCCCGCCCTGGTGACCATCGACATGACCGCCTACCTCAACGGCGGTACCGACTACACCCCGATAGAAATGTACACGGGCAAGTAAATGCAAACGAGAAAGGAGAACACCCTATGAAAAAAGCCATCGCCTGCCTGCTGGTCCTGCCCCTGGCCCTCGCCGCCTGCGGGGCGCAAACCACCCAGCCTGCGCCCACCACTGCCCCGGAGATGACCACCGAAGCGACCACCGAGAACGGGAAAAGCACCCCGGCGGAAGTCAACCAGCCGGGCATCACGGGCCGGATGCGGCCATGCAGTACCGAGGTGGAAACCGCCGCAGGTCTGTATACCCTGCATGAGCTTTTCAACGAAGCTGCAAATGAGGATGTCTACTGTGTCGTGAAAACGGACATCGAGACAGCCACGCAGGAAAAGGTGGCAAGCATCACGTTGGATGGCGGCTACTACGGTATGGCCGTCTGGGATGATGCGGTAGACCTGTACCTGCAGGAAAACACGGCTGAGGGCGAGCGGCCCAGCCTGCGCTATACCATTGACACGGCCACCGGTGGCGTGGAAAAGCAGCAGATGGATGGCGCGTTTGCCCCAACCTGGTACGATGACGCTGCCCTTTACCAGGAAAACCGCTCAAACCTTTGGATCGAAAGCCTTACCCGGCTGGACCGCACCACCGGTGAAGTGACCTTGCAGAACCTGCCGGGCCAGACCTATACTGTATGCGGTTCGGTGGATGGCTGCTGGCTGTTGGTGCGCGTCAGCAGCCCGTCTCCTATGCCAGATCCGACCAGCGAGAAGGACGCTTTCGACGCCACCTGGCAGAACTCCACGGCGGAAATTATCCTGTACGAGCCCGCCAGCGGTGAGATGGAAAAACTTTACGAATTTCCTACGATAGGTGATGGTTATGACTACTGCGGTCAGCGGGACGGCAGCCTTTACTTTATACATTGGCAAACGAACGGGAACGGCATCGGTGACACAGCTCCGGCCACGGTGGACAAACTGGAAAACGGCGTAATGACTCCCGTATGGACGCTGCCCTTCAGCAGTATCAGTGTATCCACCGTACAGCAGCAGGGCGAACTGCGCTGGGTCACCCAGCTGACAGAAAAGGGCGAAGCAGCCATCAAAATCTATGATCTGGCAGACGGCCAGACCTACACGCGGGCAATTGAGTGGGATAAAGTGGAAGGATGGAACGCCGGATACCCCGAAAAACTGCTGGCAAACGATAAGATTTTGGTCAGCAATGGTACCTACACCAATGTCTATGGCATCGACCGCAAAGCCTACGCCGTAATGGATTGCGCCGCCTATCTGGCGGGCAGTACCGACTATACCCCGATTGCAATGTATACAGGAGACTAAATAATAAACGCGAAAGGAGAACACCCTATGAAAAAAGCCATCGCCTGCCTGCTGGCCCTGCCCCTGGCTCTCGCCGCCTGCGGAGCGCAGGGTGCGGATAGCGCCCAAAGCCAGCCGGCCACGGAAACCGAACAGACCACCGAGACCGCCCAGAAAACGACCGCCCCGGCGGTTGGCACTGCGGGCAAGCTGCGCGGCACAGCGTACACGCTTTATACCAACACCGGCCTGTACAGCATGAACCAGAAATACGATGAAGCCACCAACACCAATACGTTTTACCTGATAAAAACCGACTGCGACACCGCCACGCAGCAAAAGCTGGCGGAGATCGAGCTGCAAGGCGGAGAGACCTGTGGCATGGCCGCCTGGGACGACATGGTAGAGCTGTACTGCTTTGAAAATATGGACAAGGGCAACCCCACCGAATGGTGTTACATCGTGGATACTTCCACCGGCAGTGTGGAGCGCCTGCCTGTGGAAGAGGAATTCTACCCTGCATGGTATGATGATGCCGCGCTGTACGAGCTGGACTATGCCAGCGGCAAGCGCATCATCCGGCGGGACCGCACCACGAACGAGGTAAGCTATATCAACCTGCCGGAACAGACCATAAATGTATATGGCGCGGGCGATAAATGGGTCATCCACCGTATTGTCAGCCCCAGCCCGCTGCCCAGCAATGTCGACGGGGATGAGTACAATGCCGTTTTTCAGAACTCAGAGTATGAGTATGACCTTTTTGATGCTGCCACTGGCGAAATGAAAAAACTCTACAGCTATCCCACAAGTGAGGATTTTTATTGGTATCGCGGCCAACGCGACGGCACACTGTATTTCGACCTGTATGGGGAGGATGGCTACCCAACCGGTGTGGGTAAGCTGGAAAACGGCGAAATGGTACAAGTGCTGGCACGGGACGACCCGTACACAAGTGAGCAGATGTTGGAGAACGAACAGGGCGAGCTGCAATGGATCGTTTTGGATGAGGGCGAATCGGTACAGGTATATGACCTGAACGATGGGCAAAGTTACCGCCCGGCGTTTGTAAATGAATCGAGCCAGTATGCCTCCACAGGCTACCCGGAAATGCTGCTGCCCGGTGGGAAGGTATTCGTCACCCACGGCAGCATGGATGCCCCGGACTTTTTGGATAAGATCGCCTACGCCACCCAGGACCGCGCCGCCTACCTTTCCGGCAGCACCGACTATACCCCGGTAACGATGTACACGGGCAAATAAATATAAACAGGAAAGGAGAATACCCTACGCCCCTGCAAAGCACGAAAGAACTTCCGCGGAATTATTATTTGTCGTTCTTTTTACCGGCTGGAGTCCATTGCCGGCCAGTAAATTATACATACACACAAAAAATGCTCCCCGTGAGGGGAGCATTTTTATGTGCTGGTTACTTCTTCTTTTCCTGTTTCTCTTTATCGCTGCAATGCTGGTGACAGCTGGCGCAGTTGCCGCCGCAGCCACCCTGCCAGCCGCCGTTCTGGCAGATAAACAGGATCGCCAGCGCCAGCAGCACAAAAATTACCACTACAATGATCGCACTTGCCATAGTCAATTACCTCCGGGACAAGGGTTCACACAAACCCCAGCAGTGTACCTATACAGTGTACCACAAAGGCAACCACCCATGCAATACCGCACTGCATCACAACCACCCCGGCGGCGGCTTTTGCACTGCCAAGTTCGCGCTTGGCGGCGGCCACAGCGGCCACGCAGGGGGTATACAGCAGGGTAAACACCAAAAATACCACGGCGGTAAACGGGGTAAACATCGTGGAAAGTGCTGCCGTATCGCCGCCCAGCAGCACCGTCAAGGTGGAAACAACGCTCTCCTTGGCGGTAAAGCCGGTGAGCAGCGCGGTAGAAACACGCCAGTCACCAAAGCCAAGCGGCTTAAAGATCGGCGCTACCCAACTGCCGATCAATGCCAGCAGGCTGGTATCCGGCGCTGCAACATTCAGCCGTGTATCAAAAGTCTGCAGGAACCAGATCAACACGGTGGCTACAAAAATAATGGTAAAGGCTTTCTGCAAAAAGTCCTTGGCCTTCTCCCAAATCAGCTGGCCCACGCTGCGGGCCGAGGGAAAGCGGTAGTTGGGCAGCTCCATGACGAAGGGAACAGGCTCGCCCTTATAGCGGGTCAGTTTCAGCACCAGCGCGTACAAAATACCGCATACGATGCCGGTCAGGTACAGCCCCACCATTACAACGGCCCGCCACTGCCGCGGGAAAAACGCGGTGGTAAACAATGCGTAGATCGGCAGCTTAGCCGAGCAGCTCATGAACGGTGTCAGCAGAATGGTCATCTTGCGGTCGCGGTCACTGGACAAAGTACGAGTGGCCATGATAGCAGGCACCGAGCAGCCAAAGCCGATCAGCATCGGCACAAAACTGCGGCCCGAAAGGCCCACCCGGCGCAGCAGCTGGTCCATCACAAACGCCACGCGGGCCATATAGCCGGTATCCTCCAGGATGGAAAGGAAGAAGAACAAAGTGACGATAACGGGCAAAAAGCTCAGCACGCTGCCCACGCCGGCAAAAATGCCGTCGATGACAAGGCTGTGCACCACCGGGTTGATGCCGTAGGCGGTCAGCGCATGGTCAGCGGCGTTGGTCACGGCGTCGATACCCAAAGTCAGCAGGTCAGACAGCGCCGCGCCGATGACCCCGAAGGTCAGCCAGAACACCAGCGCCATAATGCCGATAAAGCAGGGCAGGGCGGTGTACTTGCCGGTCAGGACCTTATCCATAGCCACGCTGCGCTTGTGCTCGCGGCTTTCACCGGGGCGCACCACGGTCTTGTCGCACAGGCGCTCGATAAAAGTAAAGCGCATGTCAGCCAGGGCTGCCTCGCGGTCCAGGCCGGTCTCGTTTTCCAGCTCGGCGATGGTATGGCCCAGCAGTTCGGTCTCGTTTTCGTCCAGCTGCAAAGCAGCTTCGATCAGCTGATCACCCTCCACCAGCTTGGTGGCGGAAAACCGCAGCGGCAGACCGGCGTGCTGGGCGTGGTCCTCGATCAGGTGGGCCACGGCGTGGATGCAGCGGTGTACCGCGCCGTCCTTGCCATCGGTGGCATCGCAGAAATCGATGCGGCCGGGGACCTCGCGGTGGCGGGCTACATGCAGGGCATGCTCCACCAGCTCGTCGATGCCCTCGTTCTTGGCGGCCGAGATGGGCACCACCGGCACACCCAGCAGTTCCTCCAGTTCGTTGACCATGATGGTGCCGCCATTGGCGCGTACTTCGTCCATCATATTCAGCGCCAACACCATCGGAATCTCCAGTTCCATCAGCTGCATGGTTAAGTAAAGGTTGCGCTCAATATTCGTGGCATCAACGATATTGATGATGCCGTCTGGGTGGGTGTTCAGCAGGAAGTCCCGGGTGACGATCTCCTCGCTGGAATAGGGCGACAGGGAATAGATGCCCGGCAGGTCGGTGACGGTAGCCTCGGCATGGCCGCGGATCATGCCGTCCTTGCGGTCTACCGTGACACCGGGAAAGTTGCCCACATGCTGGTTGGAGCCGGTCAGCTGATTGAACAGCGTCGTTTTGCCGCAGTTCTGGTTGCCGGCCAGGGCAAAACGCAGCGGCTGTCCTTTGGCGATCTCACTGCCTGCCTTGCGGTCGTGGTAGCTGGCGGCCTTGCGCAGTTCGCCCACGCCGGGGTGGGGCACAGGCGCGTGCCGTGTCTCGCTGCGGGCAGCGCGGTCCGTTTCGTGGACATTGTCCACTTCGATCTTGGCGGCATCAGCCAGCCGCAGAGTCAGCTCGTAGCCGCGCAGCTCTACTTCGATGGGGTCGCCCATGGGGGCAACCTTGCGCAGGGTCACCTCGGTGCCCGGGGTCAGGCCCATATCCAACAGGTGGTGGCGCAGCTCGCCCTGGCCGCCGATGGTACGCAGTACCGCATCCTGCCCAACTTTGATTTCTGCCAGTGTCATTTTTTCCAGTCCTCTTATAAAAAGTTTGATTATTCTAACTTCTATCTGCCGCCAGTATAGCACAAAGCTTTCCGCTGTGCAAGATGGAACTTCGTTTGCGCATTGCACGCACCCCGGCTTTGTGCTATACTTTATTATATGTTCACATAAAGAGGGGACGCGCTGCTATGCAGCCTTTACAAAGGGAAAAACTTTTTGCCAATCACGAATTGCTCACGCTGCTTTGGCCGCTGATTATCGAACAGACGCTCAGCGTGCTGGTGGGCATGGCGGATACGGTCATGGTCTCGTCGGTAGGCGAGGCCGCCATCTCCGGCGTTTCGCTGGTGGATATGATCAACCAGCTCATCATTACGGTGTTTGCGGCGCTGGCCACCGGCGGCGCTGTGGTCACCAGCCAGTATCTGGGCGCCAAAAAGCCCGAGCAGGCCGCCCGCAGTGCCGGACAGCTGGTGGGGTTAAGTGCCCTGCTGGGTCTGGCGGTGGCGGCGTTCTGCCTGCTGACCCGCCGCCCGATGCTGCGCCTGCTGTTTGGAGCCATCACCGATGACGTTATGGACGCGGCGGTGATCTACTTTACCATCACGGCGCTGTCCTTTCCGTTTTTGGCGCTGTATAACGCAGGTGCGGCCATTTTCCGCTCCACCAGCAACAGCGCTGTGTCCATGAAGGTGTCAGTCATCGTTAACGCCATCAACTTTGGCGGCAATGCCATCTGCATCTACCTGCTGGGCATGGGCGTCGAGGGCGTGGCCATCCCCACGCTGATCTCCCGTGCGGTGGGCGCGTTTATCATCCTGGCGCTGGCCGCTCAGCATGAGTATGTGCTGCACATTACGCCGCGGTCGGTCACCCACCTGGAGAGGGGGACTGTGCAAAGCATTTTGCGCATCGGCATCCCCTCGGCCTGTGAGAACAGCCTGTTCCAGCTGGGCCGCGTGCTGGTGGTGTCGATGATCTCGCTGTTCGGCACGGTGCATATCTCGGCCAATGCGGTGGCCAATAACCTGGACGCCGTGGGCGCTATCATCGGCCAGGCCATGGGTCTGGCGATCATTACCGTAGTGGGCCGCTGCGTGGGCGCACAGGACATGCAGCAGGTGGTGTACTACACCAAAAAGCTGATGCTGTGGGACTACATTGCCCAGGGCATTGCCAATGCGGCGGTCATCCTGTCGCTGGGGGTGGTGCTGAATATGTACACCCTATCGCCGGAGACCCGCAGCCTGGCGGCGGAACTGGTCATCATCCACTGCGCCATGGGTATCCTGATCTGGCCGGCGGCCTTTGTGCTGCCCAACGCTCTGCGCGCCGCTAACGATGTAAAGTTTACGATGGTCGCATCGGTAGTCTCGATGCTCGTCTGGCGTTTGGCGTTCAGCTGGATCTTGTGCGTCAACATGGGCTGGGGCGCCGTCGGCGTCTGGTGGGCCATGGTCATTGACTGGGTCTGCCGCAGCATTTGCTTTGTCGGCCGCTTCGTCAGCGGCGTCTGGAAGAAAAAAGCGGTTAAGATACCGAATTGATTTTTGGCTTTGGCGGATGCCGCCCCGGCCCCGCCGCAAGGAGGCGGAACACCGAAAGCCGCCCATACACCCACGTAAAACAAAAGAAAGGCTTACCTCATGAAATTCATCAGTTGGAACGTCAACGGCCTGCGGGCTTGCCTGAAAAAGGGTTTTGAGGATACCTTCAACGCCCTGGATGCCGACTTTTTCTGCGTGCAGGAGACCAAAATGCAACCCGGCCAGGCGGACTTCGCCCCGGCAGGCTATACAGAGTATATTTACAGCGCCGAGAAAAAAGGCTACTCCGGCACGGCCATCTGGGCCAAGACTCCGGCATTGTCGGTCAACTATGGCATCGACTGCGAAGCCCACAGCCATGAGGGCCGCGCCATCACGCTGGAATACCCGAACTTTTACCTGGTCAACCTCTATGTGCCCAACTCCCAAAACGAGCTGGCCCGCATCGATTATCGCATGCAGTGGGAGGATGACCTGCGTACTTATTTAAAGAAGCTGGACGCCGTTAAACCTGTCATCCTCTGCGGCGATCTCAACGTCGCACACGAGGACATCGACCTGAAGAACCCCGGCCCCAACCGCGGCGCGGCGGGCTTCAGCGACCAGGAACGCGGCAAGCTGGACGAACTGCTGGCCGCCGGTTTCACCGACAGCTTCCGCTGCCTGCACCCCGCAGACACCGGCATGTACAGCTGGTGGAGCATGCGCTTCCGCGCCCGTGAGCGGAACGCAGGATGGCGTATCGACTATTTCCTCGTCAGCGACCGCGTGGCCCCCAACATCAAAGAGGCCGGTATCTTAATGGACATCATGGGCAGCGACCATTGCCCCGTAAGCCTGGACATCGAAATTTGAGAGAAATCTTAAAAGAAATTTAAAAAATATCCCCCGCGTTGCAAAATCCGGCGCGGGGGATTCGTTTTAGTAAACAGAAAGGCAAAACAAAGGAGGTGTGGGAACTGACAAACGGAGAATTTACCGAACTGATGCAGCAATATCAGCGGCTGATCTACACGGTCTGCCTGCAGTTTGTTCGCGACCCCCACACCGCCGAGGACCTGACCCAGGATACCTTCCTCTCCGCCTTTTCGGCCATTGACCGGTGCGAGCCACAGTATTACAAGGCCTGGCTGGTGCGTGTGGCCGCCAACAAATGCAAGGATCACTTAAAAAGCAGCTGGGTGCGCCGGGTGGAAGCCCCGGGGGACGATGCCCTGCCCGAACCACGGGGAGCACCCCTCGGGGACGCGCAGGACCCCATCGAGCAGCTGACCGAGCGGGCTGGTGCTGCCGAAGTGGAAACCATGGTGCGCAGCCTGCGCGAACCCTACGGCAGAATTGCCGTGTTGTACTTTCTGGAACATAAGACCACCGCAGAGATCGCGGCCGCAGTAGGTCGCCCGCCTGCCACGGTCAATAACCAGCTCTGGCGCGCCAAGAACATCCTGCGCCAGCAGATCATCGAGAGGAGGCAGAAGGAATGAGCCTTTACTTTGATAACGAAAAATTGTTTGACGCCGAAGGCCACCTGACCGACGAGGGCCTGTATGCCCTGAAGGACGGCACCCTCGACGATCTGGGGGCGCTGGAAGCGGCCGAACACCTGACCTTTTGCGATTACTGCCTGCTGCGGTACACCAAAATGATAGACAACGCGCCGGAATGCCTGCAGCAGCCGATGCGCGACCTGATCCCGCAGGTGCAAAATCTGATGCGGCTGCGCAGCTTCCGCATTATGACCAACCGCTACGTTTCCACGGCGGCCGCGGTGGCGCTGGCTTTCCTGCTGTGGAACGTGACCACTTTCGGCATAACTGGCAGCACAGGCGTGCCCGTGGCCAGACCCACACCCACCGAGCCGCAGCCCAGTTTCCGCCAGCGCGTGAACAGCGTAGTGGGCGGCTTTTACGAAAGCCTGAACAATACCTTTAAAAACTTTACCCTGACCGCCGAAAGCGGCCTGGAACAGCTGAAAACAGAACCAATCGGCGGCGGTACCGCCAAGGGGGAATAAACTATGAAAAAGAACGCATTTCTGACATTTATTTTTGCCTGCATCCCCGGCGCAGGCCAGATGTACTACGGTTATATGAAGCGCGGCCTGTCGCTAATTACCTTCTTCTGCCTGTTTGTTGTGGCGGGCACGCTGGTGAATGTGATGGCCGCGGGCACTGTCATCGTTTGGATGTACAGTTTCTTTGATACCTATGACCTTATCCGTCATCTGGCGGCAGGGGACCCCAAGACCGATGCCCTGCTGCTGCCCGGCAACTGGGAAGAAATCAAAGCCATGCTGCCCAAAAACAACAAGCTGCTGGGCTGGGGCCTGATCGCCTTTGGCATCTGGGCGCTGTATGATATCCTCATCGCGGACTGGATGACCACCGTGCTGGAGCATTTCTTCGGCTACGGTTATGCGTATGATATCATCCACGGCATCCCCAATATCCTGGTGGGCATCCTGCTGGTGGTGGCCGGCATCAAGCTGCTGGGCCTGCACCCGGCCAAGAAGGCTGACCCCAACGAGGCCGACACCCTGCCGCCGTATCCGAATGAGAAGCAGTAAGGAAGCAGACCATAAAAAGGCCCCCTCTGGGAGGGGACTCCCGCGAAGCGGATGGGGGAGAGAGCCTACGATTCAGCGGCAGCTAATGGGGAGGTCTCTCCCTCCGTCTGCGCTTCGCGCAGCCACCTCCCTCGCAGAGGGAGGCGCTGCTCTGCTGCGTCTTAATGCTAGTACAATCTGTATAATGCAAAGCGAGGTATAACAAAATGGATGAAATGAAAACCAACCCGCCGGTGCAAAATTCCCCGGCGGAACCGCCGAAAAAAGTCCGCCGCGTGGGCACGATGGCCTTTGCGGTGCTGCTCATCGCGGGTGGTGTACTGCTGCTGGCCCAGCAGTTCATGCCCAAGGCAAACCTGCTGGCTGTGTTAAAATTCGCGCCGGTCATCCTCATCGTGCTGGGCATCGAGGTGCTGGTCTACAGCACCAAGCCAAACGTAAAGCTCAAGTTTGATTGGTTGGGCATTTTGGGCTGCGCGTTCGTCCTGGTCGTGGTGGGCACGGCGTCCCTGATACCGCTGGCCTGGCACTGGCTGGGCGGCGCGGACCGCAACGCCGAAAAACGCATCGAGCAGCAGGTCGTGGACAGCATGTACGAGCAGCTTTCCGCCGACCCGGAGCTGAAAGCCAGCGTGACCTCGATGTACGCCAGCGTTGATTTTAACCACACCGATACGGAAAACGTGGACAACACGCTGGAGCCGGGCGACACCCTGATCCTGTACCTGAACTTCCGCCAGGACGCCGCCGGCAATGAGCCGGAGTTTGCCGCCAACTGTGCCGCCATTGTGCAGGCCGCCAAAGCCGCAGGCTGGAACTTTACCACCATGAATTTTGGCACCGAGGAAAATGTCGGCGGCGCGTATGATACTTACCGTGCCGAGTTCTCCCAATCCTTTGCCGACGGCTTGACCACCGAGCAGCTGGCCAGGCGGGTGCAGAAGGGCTACTACTATAACTACGATTGCTACGACAGCAAAGAAGCCCGCGACAACGCCATCAAGGCTGACCTGCGGGAACAGATCAGCAATCGCTATGCCGATGAACACGACGACGTTTACCCCAGCGTTGATTACCTGAATGAGGAAACGGAACGCCAGTTCAACGCCCTCTACGGCAGCCAGACCACCGAAATCGCCACCCCGGAAAGCGCGGAGTAAATAAAGGCAATACCGCATAATTCTAAGTGCCGATACGGCGAGCGAGGTGCGGCAGATGCTAAGCCAAAAGCGCAGA
>ERZ856578.1983-NODE-1983-length-35729-cov-7.549619_pt1 | contig 35729 bp, 32 predicted proteins | sample MGYA00514384_ERZ856578 | MGnify/ENA primary metagenome ERZ856578 (study PRJEB29103, sample SAMN06111958) | human gut metagenome | biome: human gut; feature: ankylosing spondylitis patient; material: healthy_person | host: Homo sapiens | place: China:Hangzhou...
CCGTTGCGCTCGGTGTAGATATAGGGAGCCATCTTGGGGTTCCAGCGACGGGTCTGGTGACCGAAATGGACGCCTGCTTCCAGCAGGGACTTCATGGATACAACGCTTGCCATAGTTTGATTTCCTCCAAAATTTTAGTTTGTACCTCTGGCTGCCTCCTCCCCTCTGCTAACCCGTTTTTTATAAACGGGCACAAACAAAGAGTCCGCAGCCATGCGGAATGCTGAATTATTGTAGCACAGTAAAAATACGATTGCAAGGATTATTTTCAAAAAATGTGAAAAAATGCGTGGAAATTTCGGCATTTATCCGAAATTTCCACGCCGAACGGGGTCATTATCAGAATTTTTTCCGCCGTTTCCGCTCCAGAGCCGGGTCCCGGCGCTGAATAGGCTTATCGATGAGAATGATGTCATCTCCGATTCTCTGGATACAGTCCCACGGAATATAATACTCCTCTCCCTTGCCGAACAGTCCGAAAAAGCGGGCGGGGCCGAATACGATCAATGCCGCTGTCTGCCCCTCCGGCAGATGAAGCTCCACATCGCCCACAAAGCCCAGACGTCCGCCGTCCGAAACGTTGATGACCTCTTTTCGCCGCAGCTCCCGCATTCTCATACGCGCCGCCTCCCCTCAAAACAGGCTATGCAGGAAATGGACTGTCCCATGTCTGCAAAAATAGCAGCCTGCTTCCGTATAGGAAAAACCGGGAGCGGCAATACTGTTTCTGTTGACTTTGAACAGCGGGAGGCGTTTCGAGGTGCAGGGAAAGGTGGAGATCACAGGTGTCAATACGGCAAAGCTGCGGGTGCTGAAAAGCAGCGAAACGGCAGAGCTGCTCCGCCGCAGCAAATCCGGGGACAAGCAGGCCCGCGAAGCCCTCATTGAAGGCAATCTGCGGCTGGTGCTGTCTGTGATTCAGCGCTTTACAAATCGGGGCGAGAGCGTGGACGATCTTTTTCAGGTGGGCTGTGTGGGGCTCATCAAGGCCATTGACAACTTCGATATCTCCCAGCCGGTAAAATTCTCCACCTACGGTGTGCCCATGATCGTCGGCGAGATTCGCCGCTATCTTCGGGACAACAGCGCCATCCGCGTTTCCCGCTCCATGCGGGATACCGCCTACCGGGTCTTGCAGGTCCGGGAGCGGCTCATTGCCGAAAACCAGCGGGAGCCCACCGTGGAGCAAATTGCAAAGGAGCTGGAGCTCCCTCGGGAGGATGTGGTCTTTGCCATGGACGCCATTGCCGACCCGGTTTCCCTGTATGACCCTATTTATGACAGCGGCGGAGACGCCATCTGCGTCATGGATCAGGTCAGCGACACAAAGAATACCGATGAGCGCTGGACGGAGCGGATCGCCCTGAAAGACGCGCTGAAGCAGCTCACACCCCGGGAGCGGCACATTCTCTCCCTGCGCTTTTACGAGGGGAAAACGCAGATGGAGGTCTCCTCGGAAATCGGTATTTCGCAGGCGCAGGTGAGCCGGCTTGAAAAGGGCGCCATCAATACCATCCGCAAGCATTTATAAAAGGCCGCCGGAGAAATCTCCGGCGGCCTTTCCGCTTCTGTTTTCAGGTCAGAGCGCCCACATTGGTAAACTGGTTGGCGCCGCTTTGCAGGGTGAAGGTATCAGAGCACTCCGCTGCGTCAGCGCTGTTGCCGCCGTCCATTGCACCGTTGGGACCGCCCTCGGGCCGCTGACCGTCAGCCGGAGGCTCAGGAGGCTGCTGTCCGTCATCGGCTCCCTCCGGTTTTTGACCGGGTGCGCCCTCCGGCGGCTGTCCGTCCGGACGGCCCATACCGCCGCTGGGACCGCCTACGCTTCCGGTGCTGGCGCCCAACTGCGTATCACCGCACCAGAGCGTATACTCGCCCTCCGCAAGACCGGGCGCGGACACCACAAGATACTGGAACGCATTTTCCGGCGTCATTTCCAGAACGGTCTCGCCCGCCGCGTTTTTCAGGGTATAGGTCTGGCCGCCGCTCTGCTTCTGCGCGAACTGGAACACCGCATAGGTCTGATCGCCGCCGTCCACCGCGTCATACATATTGCCGCTGGCGATCACGATGCCGCCGTTGATGTAAATGCCGTTATCCGAATCCAGTCCGGAATCCGCACTGTCGGAGCAGGCTGCTGCAATGACCGTGCCGCCGTTGATGACCAGCCAGCCATTGGAATCGATGCCATCGCCCTCGCCGGTCTCCCCGGTCACTTCGATTCGCAGCGTACCGCCGTTGATTGTTGTGACGGATACACCGTCCTCATTGGTATTGATACCGTCATTCCCGGCCAGAATGTGAATATTTCCGCTGTTGATCGTCAGGTGCAGCTCAGAATCCAGACCCTCGTTGTCCGCCACAATCTCCAGCGTACCCGTTCCGGCCTCGCCGCCGCTGACGTTCATGGACATCTTGGAGTACAGCGCACCATCGTACTTATGGAGTTTCTTGGCCTCCTCCACCGCCGTACCGTCCGCATTCAGCGTTACGCTCTCCGGCTTGTAGATTTTCGCCACATGAGAGCCTGTGACACGGTTTTCCGTACCGTCTGCAATCACAACGTTCGCGCCGGCGGCGGAGGTATCCACCGTCTGCGTGGCGGTCTCCATATCTGCTGAGCCGCACTCATAAACGCGGTAGAAAATAATGGCCGGAGCCACAGTGCAGGTAATATCCACACCGTCAAGGACAAGTGTCACCACCGCCTCAGGATCCTCCTCCGCACCATCGCCAAGGTCCACAGCGATCTGCCCTGCGGACAGCGTACCGCTGAGGGTATAGGTGCCGGGCTGGGTGATGTGGACAACGGTGTGCGCGTCCGCCTCCTCCTGACTGTGGGCGTCCGCGTCCGTTCCGGCGCCGTAGGCAACACCCTGACCCTCCTCATAATAAACGATATCCTGCGCTGCGTAGACAGCAGCGGTCTCATCATCGGAGATTGCCGCACCGTCCACGGTGATGCCGCTGTCGGACAGGGCAATTTTTTTGCTCTCCGCAGTCTCCTCCGCCGGTATATTTTTCTTGCTGACGCTTCCCGATTTACCGCAGCCCGTCAGCACCGACAGCATGAGCGCCGCAGATAAGAGGACAGAAACAGCTCGTTTCATCATTTGGCCTCCTTAAATTTGATGAGGTCATCATAATGCGTCATACTGAAACAGGACTGAAAATTGCGTGAATTTTTTTGAACCTTCAGTCCTTTGCCGACAGCTCCCGAAGCGTAAAGAAGATTGCAGCAGCGGAAATCAAAAATGTCAGCGCATCCGATACAGGCATGGACCAGAGAACGCCGTTCAGCCCCCAAATGCGGGGCAGCAGCAGAGCGAAGCCCACGCCGAATACCACCTCTCTTACCATGGACAGCGCAGTTGACAGCAGTGCCTTTCCCAAGGCTTGAAGATAAATGAACGCAGCCTTATTGATGCAGGCCATGGGCAGCAGGCAGAGATATACCCGGAATGCCTTCACGGCAAATTCGGTATAGTAGCGGCTCTCATTGGCGGCGCCGAACAGACAGATCAGGGGCCTTGGCAACAGCTCAACAACCAGCAGGGCAGCAATACCCAAAACCGCTTCCGCCGCCAGCAGCATATAAAACAGCGTCCTTGCGCGGTCGCGGCGCCCGGCACCGATGTTATAGCCGACAATGGGGATACAGCCCGCCGCCATGCCGATCACCACCGATATGATGATCTGGAAAAACTTCATGACGATTCCGACAACCGCCATGGGAATTTGCGCATACTCCGCCTGTCCGAAAATCGGGTCCATCGCGCCGTATTTTTGCAGCGCGTTGTTGATTGCCGCCATGGCTGCCACCAGCGATATCTGGGACAAAAAGCTGCATACGCCCAAGGGAAGAAAGCGTTTGACCACCGTTCCGTCCAGCCGGAGACTTTTTCGGCTCAGCTCTATGGTCTTCATGTGGCACAGATACCACACTGCCATAGCCGCGGTCACGATCTGCCCCAGCACGGTTGCCACGGCGGCCCCCATCATGCCCCAGCGGAAGGCAAAAATAAAAATCGGGTCCAGAACAATGTTCACAGCCGCTCCCGCAAGCCCGGAGGCCATGGCAAATTTCGGGCTTCCATCTGAACGAATCACGGGGTTCATAGCCTGACCGAACATATAAAACGGCAGGCCCAGTGTGATATAGAAGAAATATTCCCTGGAATGATGAAAGGTCTCCTCATTCACCCGTCCGCCAAAAAACGTCAGAAGCGCCTCCTGAAAGCACAGGTAGAGCACCGTCAGCAGCAATCCGGCGGCTATTGTGAGGATGGCCGCACCGGCAACGCTTTTCTGCGCGTTTTCCCGGCTCTTGGCGCCAAGGCAAATGCTGACATAGGCGCAGCAGCCATCACCGATCATCACCGAGATTGCCAGCGCCACCACCGTCAGAGGGAACACCACCGTATTGGCAGCATTGCCGAACGAACCGAGATAGCTTGCATTGGCAATGAAAATCTGGTCCACAATATTATACAGCGCCCCGACCAGCAGCGAGATCACACAGGGGACCGCATATCTTCGCATCAAAACGCCGATTTTTTCCTCGACCAGAAAGGCATTTCCATTTTCCATCCCATTTCCTCCTTGCAAAATAAAAAAACGCGGGATGCCCCGCGTTTTTCCGCAAAAGGAAACAACGTGGGGCCGCAACCGGATTTACGCTGCTACGCCACACGTTGTAATTTTATGATAGCAGTTCCCCGCCGTCTTTGCAAAGGCATTTTTTCACAAATTTACTGCAGAAAAAATTTGACGTTTTCAAGCAGGCCGTGTAAAATCGACTTTGAATTTTAAATTTATAAGGAGTTTTTTCTATGGATCTTCAGAAGGCTTTGGAATATCGCAATTCCCGCAATCTTTTCTGCAAGCAGTTGGGCATCACCGTGACGGAGCTGTCTCTCGGCTACGCCAAGACGGTAAAGAAGGTCACGGCCGAGGATGTAAATCCCATCGGCGTAGCCCACGGCGGCCTTTACTTCACCATGGCGGACGCTGCCGCCGGTTCCGCCATGGCCTCTTACGGACACAAGGCCGTGACCCTCAACGCGCAGTACAGCTTCTTCCGCTCCGCCAAGCCGGGAGATACGCTGACTGCCGAGGCGCGGGAGGTCAAGCATGGTGGGACTGTCTGCGTTTATGATATTGCGATTCACGATCAAAACGGTGTCTGCGTGGGAACCGGCACGTTTACATTCTTCGATTTGAAGGAACCGTTGAATATTGAATAAAAAAGAGCTCCGAACAGTTGTTCGGAGCTCTTTTTTATTTACTTTTTGAAGCTCTCCTTCAGGCTGACGCTGCGGTTGAACACCGGATGGCCCGCCTTGGTATCCTTGTTATCCAGGCAGAAGTATCCCAGACGCATGAACTGGTAGCCGGGAGCCGTCTTTCCGCCCTCGTGGCTTTCGGCGTAGCGGTCTGCGGCGGCGGCAAGGCCGCTTTCCACCTTGCAGTCCGTCAGCGTTTCCAGAGAATCGGGATTCAGGCAGTCGATGAAGTCCTTATCGGCAGCGTCGGGGTTGGCGTCGGTGAACAGATTGTCATAGAGCCGCACCTCGGCGTTCACCGCCGTGGCGGCATCCACCCAATGAATCGTTGCACCCTTGACCTTCCGGCCATCGGCGGGGTCGCCGCCCCGGCTCTCCGGGTCATACTCGGCAGCAATCTCGGTCACATTGCCGTTTTCATCCGTTTCGTAGCCAACGCACTTGATCAGATACGCGCCCTTCAAGCGGCACTCCGGGCCGTTGGGGGTCAGACGCTTGTACTTGGGGATCGGCTCAGCCATAAAGTCATCGGCCTCGATCCACAGGCTGCCGGAGAAGGGTACTTCCCGGGTCCCGGCAGAGGGGTCCAGCGGATTATTCTCCACTGTGACGGTCTCCGTCTTACCAGCGGGATAGTTGGTAATGGTCAGCTTGATGGGCCGCAGAACAGCCATGACCCGCTGGGCGGTCTCGTTCAGGTCCTCCCGCAGACAGTGCTCCAAAAATCCGTACTCCACTACGTTTGTAGACTTGGCAACGCCGATGCGCTCACAGAAATTACGGATGGACCTTGCGGTATAGCCCCGGCGGCGCAGACCGCAGAGAGTGGGCATCCGGGGATCGTCCCAGCCGGAGACCCGGCCTTCCTCCACCAGCTTGCGGAGCTTGCGCTTGCTCATGACCGTGTGGTCGATGCCAAGGCGGGCAAACTCGATCTGCCGGGGATGGGCAGGCAGGTCGCAATGCTCGATGACCCAGTTGTACAGGGGACGGTGGGCCTCAAATTCCAGAGAGCACAGGCTGTGGGTGATGCCCTCCAGCGCGTCCTGAATGGGATGGGCGAAATCGTACATGGGATAGATGCACCACTTGTCCCCCTGACGGTGATGGTGCATATGGTTGATACGGTAGATCACAGGATCGCGCATATTGAAATTGCCGGAGGTCAGGTCGATCTTGGCCCGCAGCGTCATGGCGCCATTGGGGAACTCCCCCGCCCGCATCCGGGCAAAGAGATTGAGACTCTCCTCAATAGGCCGGTCTCGATAGGGAGAGGTCGCCGGTACGCCGATGTCGCCCCGGTGGGCACGGAACTCCTCGGGAGACAGCTCACACACATAGGCCAATCCCTTTTTGATAAGGCCCACCGCCTGACGGTAATCCTCCTCAAAATAGTCGGAGCCGTAGAAAAAGCGGTCGCCCCAGTCAAAACCCAGCCAGTGAATATCCTCCTTGATGGCCTCCACGAACTCCTCGTCCTCCTTAGTGGGGTTCGTATCATCCATCCGCAGGTTGCACAATCCGCCGAACTTTTCAGCCGTGCCGAAGTCGATGGTCAGGGCCTTGCAGTGGCCGATATGCAGATAGCCGTTGGGCTCCGGTGGAAAACGTGTATGCACGGTCATGCCCTCAAACTGTCCGCCGGGTGCAATGTCCTCCTCAATAAAAGCATGGATGAAGTTGCGGCTTTCGGGGGCCTCCGCCGCCGTGGTCTTGATCTCGTCAGCCATTGCTGTCAGTCCTTCCTGAAAAAATCTATCATAAATTGGCATTATACAGAAGCTATGGAGAAAATGCAAGGAAAATCCGGTGTTTTCAGCCGAAACGCCGAAAAATCAGGGGGCAGTTGTCAGTTTGCTTCCTCCCGGAGTCCCGGCAGAAACTCCTCCCCTACCGCTGTCATGGTCAGGCTCCCGGCGGAAAGCTCCGTCAGCCGTGCCTGAAATTTCTCAGCCGTTCCCGCGGGAAACGCGGCCTTCAGCGTAATGTCCGCGCCGTATTCCGCGTCCCTGACTACGCCGCCCATAGCCGCGATCTCCAGCTTCAGCCGCTCCAGCAGCGAATAGGTGCACGGAACGTCCCAAAGCGTCCACAGGCCCATACGGGCGATTCCCGCCGCAAGCAGCCCATCGGACGCTCCCTTGGTATAAGCTCTGGTTAGTCCGCCTGCCCCCAGCAGCACACCGCCGAAATACCGGGTCACGATGCAGCAGACGTTCCAGACCTCCTTCCGCAGGAATACATTCAGCATGGGCTGGCCCGCCGTACCCTGCGGTTCCCCGTCATCCGAGTAACGGACTACGCCGCCATCCCGCAGAAGATAGCACCAGCAGTTATGCCGCGCGTCATAGTATTTCTTTTTCGTTTCCTCAATACGGGCGCGGGCCTCCGCCTCTGTCTCCACCTTGTAAAGATGGGTAATAAACCGGGATCGCTTTTCCGTAAACTCGCTTTCCGCGTCCTGAAATGGAACGATATACTCTGTCATTCCCAATCCTCTTTCGGCGGCTCCCAGTCCGGGGTATAGTCCGCGATCTGCCCCAGCACCCGGGGCGGACACACCGCCGTGACATCAATGGTCTCGCCGTACTCTACGTTTTCAACCTTCGCGTCCCGGTACAGCATATCCAAAAGTCCACCCTTGTCATAGGGCAGATGAATACGCACCCGTCGGGTCCCCTTGTCCAGCCGTTGGTCGATCATTTCCAGCAGACGGTCCACGCCCTCCCCCGTCCGGGCAGAAATAGCGCAGATATCCGTGCCGTGGGGTCGGAGGTCTCCGGCCTCCACGCAGTCACACTTATTGAATACGTCAATGCGCGGAAGGTCGCTGGCCCCCAGCTCCACGATCAGATTTTCCACCACCTCGGCCTGATGCTGCCATTCGGGGTTGGAGACATCAATCACATGGAGCAGCAAATCGGCATATTCCAGTTCCTCCAGTGTTGCCTTGAACGCCTCCACCAGCTGATGGGGCAGCTTGCGGATAAAGCCCACCGTGTCGGAGATGACTACATCCAGCGTATCGCTGACCGTCAGCAGGCGGCTGGTGGTATCCAGCGTGTCGAACAGCCGGTTATTGGCCGGGATACCGGCCCCGGTCAGATGATTGAGCAGCGTGGATTTTCCGGCGTTGGTATAGCCCACAATAGCCACTACGGGAATCTCATTTTTCCGCCGCTGCTGACGCTGGGTGGCACGGACACGGCGCACCTCCTCCAAATCGGCGCGGATTTTGTCGATTTTCTTATTGATGAGGCGGCGGTCCGTTTCCAACTGGGTCTCGCCGGGACCCTTGGAGCCGATGGGGCCCTTTCCGCTGGTGCCGCCCTGCCGCTCCAGATGGCTCCACATTCCGATAAGCCGGGGCAGCAGATAGCGGTACTGCGCCAACTCCACCTGCAAACGGCCCTCCTTGGTTTTGGCCCGCTGGGCGAAAATATCCAGAATCAGCCCGCAGCGATCCAAAACCTGCACGCCCAATAGCTCTGTCAGCACCCGCTGCTGAGAGGGGGACAGATCGTTATCGAAGATCACCATGTCCGCCCCGGTATTTTCGCAGTAGAGCTGCACCTCCGCCACCTTGCCCTCGCCGATAAACGTCCTCGGGTCCGGGGTCGGCCGGTTCTGCAGCACGATGCCGACAGCCTCCCCTCCGGCAGTCTCCACCAGAGCGGACAGCTCCTCCATGCTCTCGTCCGTGGCGCTGTCCTCCTTCAGAACCGGAGAATTCAGGCCCACTAAAACAACCTTATCACGAATTTCATCCTTTTTCGGTAACAAAGGCACCTCTCCTTTTTTGTCATGTGTCCAGTATATCCGTTTCCCGGGAAAATGCAATAAAAAATGAGGGTCCGCCGACGCAGACCCTCACTGATGTGACGAAGTGTATGGAGCTTACTTGTCCAGACCGAACTTCTTGTTGAACTTGGCCACGCGTCCGCCGGTATCGACCAGCTTCTGCTTGCCAGTGAAGAAGGGGTGACACTTCGAGCAGACTTCCACCTTGATATCACTCTTGGTAGAACCTGTCTCAATCACATTACCGCAGGCGCAAGTAATCGTAGTCTGCTGATAATTGGGATGGATTCCTTCCTTCATTGCTCTCGTTCACCTCTTTCTGGTACAAAACTACCCTTGCAGAGCTTTCACCCTGCAAAAGCCAAATTATCGTACCATATATTCTTTCGGATTGCAAGCAATTTTTCATATTTTTTATTTTTTTACGCCCTTCAGGCCGCTCAGGAGACCTCCACCGCCCTGCCGACGCTCAAAAAGTACAAAACCCGCCGCGTCACCGGCCGTTCAAGGACCCGTTCCAGTGCCAGCGTGTAGGCCGAAAGCTGGCCCCGGTACAGCTCTGCCCGTTCGGTCAGCTCCTCCTCCGTGAACACACGATCGGTCTTAAAATCCACCACCGTGAGTCCATCGGGCGTCTCAAACCAGCAGTCCACCACGCCCTGAAGCAGAATTTCATCACCGCCGACGGACATTCCGTCATAATCCCGGGCATCCATTAAAACCGTGAAGCGGTATTCGCGCTCCATTGCCGCGACCCTACGCATTTCCTCCGCCAGCGGGGATGACAAAAACCGCTCAAGCGCACGGATGTCCACTGCCGCCGCCTGCTCCGGCGTCAGCTTAGCCCGCAGCCGCAGCGCCGCCACCTGCTCCGGCACGTTCGGGTTCCTCAAATCAAGATATTGCAGCACCAGATGCGTGGCGGTTCCCCGCTCCGCCGGGGTGAGGCCCCGATCCTGCTGCCGGAATTTCGGCTGCGACAGCGGGCGGATATAGGGCGTATGCAGCGCGTCCTCCGCGATTTCTTCGTCCAGCGCACGGCCCTTTAGCTGCGTGGCGGTCAGCTTGGCCGGAAGCTGCGTTTCCCGCTGATAGGGATAGCGGTAGTTCAGCACTGCCGGGTCAAATTCCGTATGTCCCGAGGCGTTTTCTGCCTGAAGTATCTCTTTTTTAGGTGCTTCACCGTAGTCATTTGCGTCATGGATAAATACTTGCCACGGACTCGTATCGCCGGTATACAGGCTTTCGACCTCAACGCCTGCTCTTTCCCGCAGCGGCGCCGCCTCCGGGCGGCACAGCAGCGGCAGCAATATCCAGTCCCCGAAGCAGCGGCCCTCGGCCACCGCCTCCGGCAGTGCTGGACAGGCCGCGTAGGCCGTCAGCTTTTGCAATCGCTTTTCCGTGTGGTACATGGAAGCTACTAAAATCAGCTTTTCCTTGGGCCGGGTCATAGCCACATACAAAACGCGCTGCTCCTCCGCCAGATTTTCCCGCCGGAGCGTTTCCTCCAGCGCCAGCCGGGCCATGGTCGGATAGCGTATTTTCCGCTTCAAGTCAATGCAGCGCGGCCCTAAGCCCAGCGTTGGGTGCACCAGCACCGGCGTATCAAAATCCTGATTGGAAAATGAGTGATCCAGATCGCACAAGAATACAATGGGAAACTCCAACCCCTTGGATTTGTGAATGCTCATCATCTGCACACCGCCGCTGCCACCGGTGGTCTTGACTGCCGGGGCATTTCCGGCGTCCAGCAGCCGCCGCAGTTGGGTGATGAACGCAAACAGGCCGCGGTAGTCGTTGGCCTCAAAATGCTCGGCGTAGCGGCTCAGAGCCATGAGATTTTCCTGCCGGAGCGCACCGCCCTCCATCGCGCCGAAAATTCCCGGCAGCGCCAAGCGGTCATAGATGTGCCACAGAAGTTGGCACACGCTGATGTCCATGGCCGTTTCCCGAAGCTGCGCAAGCACCTGTAGGAAATTCTGCGAATCCACTCCCGTGTCCGCCCGCAGCGCATCATAAAAATCGCCCTCGCGGTCACAACTTCGGATTTCAGCAAGTCGGTCCGGCGTAAATCCGAAAATTGGGGACCGCAGCACGGAAATCAGGGGCACATCCTGCCGTGGATTGTCGATGATCTCCAGCAGAGATACCGTCACGGAGATTTCCATGGATTGAAAATAATCCCCGCTGTCCTCAAAGGAGCACGGAACGTCCTCCTCTGCCAACGCCTGTGCAAACACGGCAGAGCGGCTTCCGGGGGAACGCATGAGAATGACAATGTCCTCCGGGCGGCACGGCCGCAGCGTGCCCTCCTCCCCGGTAACGGGATAGCCCTCGTCCAAAAGCTGACGGATACGCCGCGCCGTGAAGCGTGCCTCGGCCAGCAGCTTTTTGACGGGGCGGGTCTCCTCCTCGGAGCGCTGGTGCGCGGCAATGAGATGGAACTCCGTATCGCAGTCCGTCCGCTCCGGGTAATAAGCCGCTCCAAAGTGAAGCATCTCATCCTCTCCGTATTCCATCTCACCCATTTCGGTGGAGAGAATGTTGGCAAACACGAAATTCGCTGCGTCCAGAATTTCCTTCCGTGAACGGAAATTCTGAGACAGCAAGATTTTGCGTTCCTTTCCTTCCTTTGCGGTTTCAGCCGATGCAAAGCGTTTATACTTGTCAAGAAAAATCGTGGGATCTGCCAGTCGGAAGCGGTAAATGCTCTGCTTTACATCGCCGACGGTGAACAGATTCTGACCCTCGCGGGATACAGCCTGGAAAATTGCGTTCTGCACCTCGTTGGTGTCCTGATACTCATCCACCATGATCTCGCGGTAGCGACCCGCTGTCTGCCGCCCCAGCTCCGTGGGGACCCCGTCCTCCGAGAGCAGCAGCCGCAGCGCCAAATGCTCCTGATCCGAAAAATCGGCGCAGTTCATCCGCAGCTTTTCCTGCCGGTAGGCTTCGGAAAAATCAGCGGTCAGCTTCAAAAGTGCCAGCATGGCGGGCGCCATCGCCGCAAGATCCTCCATTGCCTCCTGTCCGCTGACGTCCAGCATGGTACCCAACTTCTTCATGGCGCCCTTTGCGCCCTCCCACAGCTTTTTCAGCCGCAGTACTTCGGCATCGTCCTTCATGCCCTTGGGTGTTGTGAGCCGTGGGAACGTTACCGCCGCAAGGCATTGCCGCGTTTCCTCCCAGCCATTGCTTGTCTCCAGCTCCGCGATGCTCTCCGCCGCGGCGATGAATTTTTCTCCGTAGCCCCGGTACAGATCATCCTTCTGCGGGTCAAGGGCAAGGGCCGACGCAGCATTCAGAAGACTCAGAGACCAGTGGTGCACTTTCCGCCGCACCTGCCGCAGAAGCGCATCCGCGTAAGGTGTCTCGTCAAAATCGCCGGTGCAGGCCGTCCAGGCCGTTCGGTTCCGGTCCAGCCATGCCTCCGGGGACGCATGGCTCTGGAGCTTTTCATAGGTCTCCAGCACCAGATTTTCCAGTGCGCTGTCATCCCGGCCGGCCCCCAGCGTATCTGCCAGCAGCGCCGCTCCGGCGTCCATATTTTCATAAAACGCCTCTAAAACGCGGCCCAGCACCCGCTTTCGCAAAAGCGCGGCATCATTTTCGTCCAGCACCCGGAAATCCGGCGTCAGCGTATGCTTTTCTCCGTCCTGTGCCAGCAGATGTGTATTTTCCCGCAGCAGCGCCGTACAAAAGGCGTCCACCGTTTTGATATCCGCCTGATACACCCGCAATAGCTGACTGCGAAGGTGCCGGTCCCCCGGCGTTTCCGCCAAGCGGCGGGAAAGCTCCTCTGATATTTTGCTCCGCAGCTCCGCAGCCGCCGCCTTGGTATATGTAATAATGAGGAAGTCATCCACATGGCAGTGCTCCGCCGTAATATAGCGGAACAGCCGCTCCACCAGCACCTTTGTCTTTCCGGAGCCGGCGGCGGCAGAGACCAGCAGGCTCCCGCCCCGGTTTTCAACCGCAGCGCTCTGCTGCGGCGTCAGATTCAGCTTTGCCATCTGTCATCGTCTCCTTCCTCCAGCTCCTTCCAAAATTCCTCCGGCTTCACCGGCAGAATGTACCGCAGATGGTCTCGGTCCTGTCCATCCCGGAAGTGACAGGCCGGTGCCCAATCGCAATACCGGCACTGGCTGTCCTCCTCGCTGTGGCAGCAGGGGTCCGCGTCAATATTGCCGGAGCGCAGCTCATGGGATATCTGCCGCAGCAGCTTATCCACATAATTGCCCAGCCTGCCAAGCTGCGCTGCGGACGCGATGCTGCCGGAGATGTCGCCGCTGCGGTTGACGCGCAGCGGCAGATAGTGCGGCTCCGTCAGCGCGTCATGCTCCATGGCGGACAGCACCGCCGGCTCCGCCAGCAGCAGCCCGGAGCGCTTCAGCGTCTTTTCCCGCTCCCGTAAAAGCTGCTCCGGCGTCACGTTCCGCTCCAATGATAAAATCTCATCCCGGGCCGGGAGATACAGTACGCCTGCCGGTTCGATCTCCTGTCCGAAATAGTGGGCTCCCTCCTTTTGAAGCGTAAAGAGGTATAACAGCATCTGGATATCCAGTCCCATGCGGACATTGGCAAGGTCAAAGCTCTTTCTGCCGGATTTGTAGTCCACCACCCGCAGATATAACCTTCCATCATGCAGCCAGCCATCCACCCGGTCCACCTTGCCGCCGACACGCAGCTCCCCATCCGGTTCGGAAATGGTAACGGCCGGCAGAGCGCCGTTTTTTCCGCCGAAGGACAGCTCAAACGCCATAGGCACAAAGTCCGAACAGCGCAGCTCCGCCGCCACCTGATCGATCACGGCATAAGCCGTTGTCCGCAGACGGGCAAAGAGATATCGGAAGCGGGCATTTCGATTTTGGAAATTGTGCAGCTCCTGCTCCACGTAGCGCTCCGTATACCGGCGCACAAGGCGGTGCAACTCCTCCTGCTCCACAGCGGCAAAGCCACCCTCCGCCAGTACGTCCCGGGTCACGTTTTCCAGCAGGAAATGCAAAAATGTGCCGATCTGCGGCGCGTCAAAGGCGGCGGTCTCCCGTGGTCTTGCCCGGAGGCCGTACTCCATGAAGTAGGCAAAATGGCACGAGCGCATCCGCTCCAGTCGGGAGGCTGTCATGGAGACCCGCTCCCCATAGATAGCCCGAACGGCGGCGGGAGACAGACTGCCCCGCCGGAGCGATGCCGCCCGCTCTGCGGCCTCCAGCCGCTCCGCGTTGTCCGGCTCCTGCCGAAGATACGCTTTCAGAGCATCATTTTCAGTTCTTGCAGCCATTTCCAATGCTGGAACAACTGCTGTAAAGCGATACTCCTTGTTGACCGGCTCCCGCTCCAAACGGAGCGCCGGGAAGAGTCTCAGCAGCCGCTCCACTACAAACGCCGGGCGCAGCTCCCCGCCGGAGACGTCCGCCGCCGGATAGCTCACCGTCAGGCCGCATTCCGGCTGGGCCAGCGCCGCATAGAGATTTTGCAGCTCCACCCCCATCTGCTCCATGCCGCTGGGGGCCAGCTCAATGCCGCACAGGGCCAATGCCTGCCTGTCTGCCTCGTTCAAAAGTCCGCCGGTCTGCCCCGATGCGGGTATCACATGGTCATTCGCTCCCAGTAAAAAGAGATATTTTGTTGTGTGGCGGTCATTCCGGGTAATCTCGCTGACAGATACCTGATCCAGAGACACCGGAATCGTTCCCACGCTGTACTGCGTCAAAACCAGTCGGAACAGCCGCTCAAACTCATCGGCGCTGAGCTTTTCGTCCCCCAATATCTCCACGAACTGATCCAGCACGCCGCAGAGAATTTCCCACAGTTGAGCGGTCTCCTCCGCCTCCTGCATCCGGCCTGCCTCGGCCTGCCGGTGCATCCGCTCCGTCAGAACGGACTCTAACTGCAGCTCCTCCATAAAATCGTACAGGGCATTTGCGTAGTCCCGCACAGTCTCGCCGCTTTTCATCCCGGCTGCCAGCCGCCCCAGCGGGCCGCCGATGCGCCGCCGCAGTGCGTTGACCTGCTCCAGCCGGTTTTTTTGACGGTCATTCCACGGCGCGCCGTATCCGTCCGGATTTTCCGTCCAGTCCTCCTCCCGCAGCCACATCCGGCCGCGAATTTCCCACTTCAAGACATAGTTTTCCAGCGCATCGCACTCCTCCGCCGTGATACCGGCGAGGCCCGTTTTCAGCCAGCGAAACATATCTTCATATTCATAGCCGCCGGAAATGGAGGCAAGCACGCCTGTCAGCAGACTCAACACCGGTTTTTCCAGAATGTCGCTGCGGCGGCTGACGTAGGCCGGTATTCCATAACGGTCAAACACGGCCTCGATAGTAGCCATGTAGTCCGCCATGTTTCTGGCGGCCACTGTAATGTCGCGGCAGCGGCACTTCCCCGCCGCAAGCAGCCGCCGGATATCCGCCGCCGCCTGCTCCACCTCTGAATAGAGCGTGGCGGCCTCCCGTATATGGAGCATGGAGCAGTCCCCGTCATAGGGCCGGTTTTCCCCGAAAAAGCAGCGCTCCAGATGGCCCAGCGCCGATGTATCTTCATTTGTCAGCGTTTCGAGCCGAACCTCGCTGCCGGCCTCATCCGCCAAGCGCCGCAGACTCTCCAGCGTTTTCAGCGTCGGCTCGAATATTTCCTCCCGGCTGTCCGGCTCCCCCAGCAGCGTAATGGTCACAGACCGCGCCTGCCGCAAAAATACGGACAAAACGCGCCGCTCCTGCGCGTTGAAGTATGTAAAGCCATCAATGAAGATATTCTTGTCCCGGACGTATGCCGACTCCTCCAAATGCTCGCACAGCTTCGTCATTCGGTCCCGGGAATCCAGCCCAGGCCGCCGGAGACGTGCCTCATAGGCGCCGTACAGCAGGCTCAGGTCCAGTAGCTTATCCCTTGTGGCGCCGGTCAAGGACTGCGCCTGCTCATAAAGCCGCTCCGGCGTGACCTCATAGCATTGCAGCTCGTCAAACAGGGCCAGCATTTGCTCTAAAAAGCCCACCTTCTGCGAGGGGCGGCGGTACAGCGTCAGCATCGGTGCCGTTTCCAACAGGGCGCGCTGAAGCGTCAGCAGCTTGCCGCCGCTGTCCAGCGTTACATCGGAGATACCGCCGGTGATGCTCAGCACCCGCTCTCCCAGTCTGCGGAAGCTCAGCACCTCCGCATACCGGCTGGCGTGGTCGCCGCAGACGCGGCACACATCCACCTCTGCCTGATAGGAGGCGTGCTCCGGCACCAGCAAAATCTGCTGCCCGCTTTCTCCCAGCGCCGCGATTTTCCGCAGGACCCAGTCTGATTTTCCTGTTTTCGCCCGGCCGATCAATATTGTCAGCATAGCTTCCTCCGCTCAGAAATGTTTTTTCCATTCTACCATAATCAGCGCCGCAAATATAGACCCGATTGTCTTTTTTTCGCCGCTATGTTAAAATCAAATCATTATGTATATTGCTGAAAGGAGTCTTTTTATGCCCCATATCCCCCACGGCCCAACGGACGCTGCCTCCCTTGTGCCGTTTGAACCCGCGCTGGAGGCCGCACTGCGGCCCTCACCGGACTATGATGTGTCCCGCTGGCTCTATGTTCCCAACACCTATTCGGAGTACCGTTTCATATTGGGTACCCGTGGCTCTCATCCGCTGATCTGCGTTGGTATCAACCCCTCCACCGCCGCGCCGGACGCGCTGGACCCCACGCTGCAATCCGCCCAGCGAATTGCACTGAACAACGGCTATGACAGCTTCCTGATGTTCAACGTCTACGCCCAGCGCGCCACCCGGCCAGACGATATGGAGCCGGTGTGCAGCGCGGCGCTCCACTCCGAAAACCGCAAGGCGTTCCGCTATCTGCTGTCCCTGTCGGACACCCCTGCCATCTGGGCGGCCTGGGGGAATATCATTGAAAAGCGTGATTATCTCACGGACTGTATGCGCGATTTTGCCTCCGACGGAAAGGCCGCGGGCGCACAGTGGTTCACCGCCGGGCCGCTTTTAAAGTCCGGGCACCCGCACCACCCCCTGTACCTAAAGGCCACCACCGCCCTGCTCCCCTTTGATATTGACGCCTATCTTGCCGCCCGGACGTAAATCTCCGCTCCCTTGGTCAGAAAACACAAGAAAGCCGATTCTGTTCCCCGCATATTTGGCGGTCCGATGGGCGATTCCATATTGAATCCCACGGAATAGAGTGTATAATTAGTCATTATTTGTATTTTATTTTGTATAATCATACGAGGTCACACTATGAAAACCTATGAATTTGCCTATGGTCACGGTCATGTTTCCTTGCCGCTGAACGAAGCGGATATTCTCGCGGAGCTGCACGGCAGCGAAACGCCCCCCATTGCCGATATCCGCTCCGCCCTGATTTCCTCGCTGGAGGCCCCCATTGACAGCAAGCCCCTCAAAAATCTGGCCCTTCCCGGCCTCAAGGTCGCGCTGGTGGTCAGCGATATGACGCGCTTCTGGATGCGGCAGGACTTAGTGGTGCCGCATCTTGTGGACTATCTGCTGGAGGTCTGCGGCGTCAAGCCCTTCGATCTGACTATCGTGATTGCCAACGGCACCCACATCGGTGGAAACGAGCAGGAGCTGCGGACGCTGGTGACAGACGGGGTCTATGACCGCATCCGGGTTGAAAACCATGATTGCGAGGCGAAGGATCTTGTATACCTTGGGACAACGCCCCACAAAACGCCGGTGTGGATCAACCGCACCGTGGCGGAGGCAGACCTTGTAGTTTGCCTTGGCGCGGCTACCCATCATGTGATGGCCGGCTACGGCGGTGGACGGAAAAGCATTCTTCCCGGCGTCAGCGGTTTGGAAACCATCCGCCACAACCACGCTTATTCCCTTGACAGCACCAAGCTCTGCACCAACCCCGCCATCGGCAACGGCGTGCTGTCCGGCAACCCGCTCCACGCCGATATGTGCGAAGCGGCGGGCATGGTCAAGAATCTGTTCATGGTCAATCTGGTCATGAACGCCCAGATGAAGCTGGCCAAAATCTTTTCCGGCCATTACCTGACCGCGTGGGAGCAGGCCTGTCAGGCGGCGGATGACATTTACCGGGTGGACATTCCCTGTCAGGCCGATGCCATTGTTACAAGCTGCGGCGGCTTCCCCAAGGATATTTCGCTCTATCAGGGCACCAAGACCATTGACAACGTGGAATCCGCTCTGAAGCCCGGCGGTACGCTGGTTCTGTTCATTGAGGCCCCGGAGGGCGGCGGCCCCGCCGAATACTTCGACTGGTCCAAAAACCTTCAGGACGGTACGTTGGAGCAGCGGCTCCGGGAGGCGTTCACCGTGGCCGGCTACATTTTCTTCCTGAATTGCGAGCAAGCGCAGCGCTATCGCATTTTCCTCTACTCCTCCATTGATCCCAAGGACGTTGCCCCCATGGGTATCCACGCCTATTCCGATCTGGACGAGCTGTTGAAGGCCGCGCAGCTTGACGGAAAATCCACCTATGTCATTCCCAACGGTTCCACCGTGATTCCCCGGGTGAAAGGAGCAAACCAATGAAAACCACTTCCGATTTCATCGCAAAGCGCTTCCGCAGCATTGACGCCGGTCTAAGCCTTGATACCGAGGCACTGGCCCGCTACAATGACGTCATTGACCTGAGCATCGGCGATACGGATTTCATCACGGACGATGCCATCATTGACGCCGCGTTCCATGACGCAAAAGCCGGCTATACCCACTACGGCAATCCCATGGGCGACCCGGAGCTGATTCATGCGGTGTGCGCGGCTTGGCAGGAGGATTTCCGCCAGCCCTTAACGCCGGATCATGTTCTGATCACCGCCTCGAGCTGCCTTGGCATGGCGCTGGTCATGATGGCCATTCTGGACCCCGGCGATGAGGTCATTGTCTTCTCCCCCTATTTTTCCCTCTACCGCAATCAGATCGAACTGGCCGGCGGCGTATGCGTGGAGGTCCCCACCTATGCCGAGGAGAGCTGGGCTGTGGATGAGGCCCGCCTCCGGGCCGCCATTACGCCGAAGACCAAAGCCATCATTTTCAACAATCCCTGCAACCCCACCGGCATGGGCTACGAGCGGAAAACGCTGGAGCTGCTGGGCCGGGTGGCTGAGGAGCACGATCTGCTCATCGCGGCGGACGAAATCTACACCACCTATCTTTATGAAGGGGAATTCATTCCCATCCGTACCCTTCCGGGGCTTGCTAAGCGGGTCATTACGCTGAACAGCTTTTCAAAGAACTTCCTGATGACCGGCTGGCGGGTCGGTGCCATTATTGCCGAGCCGGAGCTGCTGCGGGCCATGAACGATGTGAATAACTGCCTTATTTACACCGCGCCCTCCATTTCCCAGCGGGCAGCCATCAAGGCGCTGTCTATTCGTGAGGACATCCGCAAGAATTATGTATCCGCCTATCGGGACCGCATTTTTTACGCGGCGGACCGCATCGAAAAAATTCCCTATCTCAGCCTGGTACGCCCCAAGGGTACCTTCTACCTGTTCCCCGGAATTGAGAAAACGGGGCTGAGCGACACAGAATTCTGCAAAGCCCTGCTGGAGCAGGCACACATCATGGTCTCTCCCGGCGGCGTGTTCGGCAGCACCGGCGCACACTGCTTCCGCATTGCCTGTACCGTTGGACTGGATCATTTGAAGGAAGCCTTTGACCGTATGGAGAAGCTCTCCTTCTGATTTCGCGCGCATATATGCATAATTTATGCATATATTGTGTATATTTTGCATGGTGTATAAATAAATATTCAAAATTAACTTTATATTATGCAATTTTACTGTTGCATTTTCGGATAGAACGTGTATAATCATTCACATAAGGAAACGGAGCACAGCTCCGCAGGATGAAAAGAAAAGGAGATTTTATTATGAAACAGGTCAAGAAAACTCTGGCGCTGGCTATGAGCGCCCTGATGCTGCTGGCCATGCTGACCGGCTGCGGTTCCAGCAAGAAGGACGATGCCCCCGCCGCTGACAGCAACACCGAAACGCAGGAGCCCGCCGCCGATACCACCTCCTCCAAGCTGGATCAGATCAAGGCTAACGGCAAGCTGCTTGTCGGCACGGAGGCTCAGTACGCTCCCTACGAGTTCAAGGATTTGGACGCCAACTTCGCCGGCTGCGATATGTGGCTGGCCCAGCAGATTGCTGACTCCCTCGGTGTAGAGCTGGAGGTTGTGGATATGTCCTTTGACGGCATCATCCCCGCTGTGAAGTCCGGTCAGGTGGACATCGGCATTGCCGCTTTCACCAAGACTCCCGAGCGTGCCGAGGAGATTGACTTCAGCGATCTGTATGAGACCAGCGCCCAGCTTCTCGTTGTGAAGACCGGCAACGCCGATGTGTATTCCACCAAGGAGGCCCTTGCCGGTCAGAAGGTCGGCGCTCAGAAGGGCACCATCCAGTCCCAGTTGATTCAGTCCGCTCTGCCCGACAGCGAGCTGTTCGAGCTTGAGAAGTATCCCGCTCTGGCTCTGGAGGTTCAGAACGGCAACATCGCCGGTCTCGTTGTGGATCAGGCCGTGGGCGAGTCCCTGATTGCCACCAGCAACGGCGGTCTTGAAGTCGCAAACTTTGAGTTCACCGCTGAGGAAGCCTCCTTCGGCAAGGCTGCCGTAATTGCCAAGGGCAACGAGGATCTGGTGGCCGCTGTCAACGAGGTCATCAACAAGGTCACTGCCGATGGCAGCTACCAGAAGGCTTATGACGAGGCCGTTGAGCTGGCCGCCAGCATGGGTCTGTAAGTTACACAGTAAATGAACAACGGGCCTCGCCGAAAAATCTCGGCGGGGCTCGCGCCTGTCCTTTCCCACTGCCTTTCCCCATCCCCGGCATTCTTAATACGATAGGAGGAGCTTCCCCCATGACCTTTTTTGAAACCATGGCAAAGCTGCTGGAGCGCTACAGCAGCTTCTTTACGGAGGGTATTGTCAATACCCTCATCATTGCCGCCTTTGCCGTGCTGCTGGGTACGGTGTTCGGTACGCTGATGGCTACGCTGCGGATGTGCCGCATCCCGCCTCTGCGGTGGCTGGCAGTGGCCTACATCGAATTTATCCGCGGTACGCCGCTGATGGTCCAGCTCATGTTCATTTTCTACGGCCTGCCTATGATTGGCTTTACCATTCCGGATGTCTCTTGGATTCCGAACTTCTCCCGGTTCACCGCCGGTATTGTGGCCATGAGCATGAATAGCTGCGCCTATGTAGCGGAGATCATCCGTTCCGGCATTCAGGCCGTGGACCCCGGTCAGATGGAGGCCGCCCGGAGCGTTGGCTTCAGCAGCGGAGAGGCCATGCGCCTTGTGGTTCTGCCGCAGGCTGTCCGCAATATTCTCCCCGCCCTCGGCAATGAGTTTGTCACCGTCATCAAGGAGTCCTCTATCGTTTCCGTCATCGGCATTGCGGACCTGATGTTCCGCACTAATGACGTCATCGCCGTGACCTATAAAAATCTGGAGTGTCTGGCCATCGCGGCGCTGTGCTACTTCGTGCTGACCTTTATCAGCGGCCGGGTTGTATCTCTGGTGGAAAGGAAGATGTCTCATGGAAAATAAGCAGGAAATTCTCCGGGTTGTTGACCTTGAAAAAAAATTTCATAAGCTGGAGGTCCTGAAGGGCATCAACGTCAGCTTCCACGAAAATGAAGTTGTATCCATCATCGGCCCCTCCGGCGGCGGAAAGTCCACGTTCCTGCGCTGCCTGAACCTTTTGGAGCAGCCTACCTCCGGCCAGATTTTATTTGATGGTACGGACATCTGCTCCATCAAGGGCAAGGCCATCGACCAGTGCCGCCAGCGGATGGGTATGGTATTCCAGCAGTTCAACCTGTTCAACAACATGGACGTTATGCGCAACTTGATCGCCGCCCCCACCCGCATCAAGGGCATGAGTCAGGAGGAGGCGCAGGATAAGGCCCTGTCCCTTCTTTCCAAGGTGGGCCTTGCTGACCGGGCCGACGCTTATCCCAGTCAGCTCTCCGGCGGTCAAAAGCAAAGAATCGCCATTGTACGCTCGCTGATGATGGACCCGGAGGTCATGCTGTTTGACGAGCCCACCTCCGCGCTGGACCCGGAGATGGTCGGCGAGGTGCTGGACGTTATGCGTGACCTTGCAGAAAGCGGCATGACGATGATCGTGGTGACGCACGAAATGCGCTTTGCCAGGGAGGTCAGCAGCCGCACCATCTTCCTTGATGGCGGCACTATCGGCGAAGATAAGCCCTCCCAAGAGCTGTTCGCCCACCCCGAAAGCCCCCGGCTTGTCACGTTTCTCAATAAGGTTCTGTAATCACGCAATTATAAAAGAGCGCTGCATGGAGTATTCCATGCAGCGCTCTTTTTCTCTATTCTGCCAGCCTTGCCTTCAATTTCTCCCATAGCTCCACAGTCTTGAATTTCAGCACATAGCCTTCGTCCGCCTCTGTAATGAGCGCCACCTCACCCTCCGACAGACCGGCAGACAATGCTGCCGCCGGGACATCTGCCGCCGCTGTGGTACATAGGGGCGGAAACACCACGCACCACCAGTTTTTCCCGGCGGCATCGCCGATGAGTACCCGGAGTGCCAGATATTCCCCGGCCGGCAAAGAAAAACCGTCATATTCCCTGGTGGGGAATGCGGTCTCCGCCAGTTCCACCCTCACACCATAGGCATATCCAGTCTCCGCGACCGTGCGTTCCGCAGCAGACTTCAGTTCCGGCAGCGCCGCGTTTAGGCGCTTCTTAGCATCACTGCGGCTTTCCGCTCCCGCCAGCAGCTCTGTAGCCCGCTTCAGAACCGTGTCCCGCACCCGTAGCTTCAGCGCTTGATCCGCCTCCGAATCCGAGTTTGCCAGCACATGAAGCCGAATCACCTTGTCCGCCAGCTCAGATTGCGTATGCAATGCCACAGCGCCGGAGGTCAGCACAAGCGCTGCAAAAACCATCAGGAACACTTCAATGGGATGTATCCGTTTTTTCACAAAAAATTTCCGTCCTTTCCGTAGGTATAACGGAATTTTGGACGGAAATGTCTGCTTTTATACCAATTTCTTTACCGGTTTGGCCACATAGGTCTGCTGATAGGACTTCTTCATCACCTCCGCCGCCCGCTGTGCCTCCGCCGCGCTTTCAAAAATGCCGTAGACCGTCGGCCCCGAACCGCTCATTGCGGCATTGAGCGCACCGTGCGCCAGCAGGATTTCCTTGATTCGAAAGACCTCCCGGTACCGCTCCGGCAAAAACTCCTCAAAGACGTTGCAAAGCCTGTCCGTCACCCCGGTCAGCTCTCCCCCTTGCAGCGCGGCGGTCAGACTGGCAATATCCGGGCGCTTTGAGAGCACAGCCCCATCCGCCAGCACAAACAGCTCCGGCGTGGAAATGCCAAAATCCGGCTTGCACAATACGATTTGGCACACCGGCAAGGGCGGCAAATCCGTTAGCCGCTCTCCCCGGCCCTCTGCCAGACTTGTCCCGCCGGAAACGCAGAACGGCACATCGCTCCCCACGGTCAGTCCGATGGCCCGCAAAGCCTCGTCCGGCATTCCGGCGGCGTACAGCCTCCGCAGGCACCGCAGCAGCGCCGCCACATCAGCGCTGCCGCCTCCCAAGCCCGCAAAGGCGGGTATGTTTTTTTCCAGCCGCACCGTCAGCGGCGGCACGGGAACTCCCAGCGCCGCGAAAAACGCCTCCGCCGCCCGCTGCTCCATGGAGACCTTATCAGCCGGAAGGGAAAATGCCTCTCCGGTCAGAAGCGTAAAGCCGGTTCCCCCCTCCTCCACCGTTATGACATCGCAAAGGGAAACCGTCTGCATAACCATCCGCAGCTCATGATAGCCATCCGCTCTCCGACCCAGAATATCCAGCGCCAGATTGATTTTTGCCGGTGCAAGCTCCTGTGTCCTCATCGAATTTTCCGCGCCTCCAAATAGTACCGCTTATCCTCCGCCGCGCCCATGGAAAAGGTCTTGCGCGGCAGAACACCGTCCGCCATAACTGTGGAAAAAAGCTGGTCCTTTCCCATAACTGGCAGTAAAAATGCCAGATTTCCGGGCTTTTGCCCCAGCTCCCGGGCCGTGTCATCCCCATGGATATAGTCCACCGTGGTCTCCGGGTGAATCTTCAGATAGGTGTCCAAAAAGCTCTGAATCGTCCCCACCGCCAGCTGCGCCTTCGGCGCGGGAACGCACCAGCGCTCCTGACGGTCCCGGCTGCAAACCTCTATCGAATGTCCTTCCACACCGCCGATTCGGGCATCCGGGTAAAATTCCAAGAACGCCTTCCACAACGTTTCCTCGTCCACATGGAACAGTACCCGATGAATCGGCGCGAATTGCAGCGCGGGGTCATGAAGGTTCACCACCTCCACCAGCGCGTACCGCGCCGGGAGGGACGCCCACTGCTCCGGCGGCGTCACCTTTTTCAGATCTTCATAGCAGGTCCTGGCAGTAGCCAGCGAATGATTTCCGTCCCCCACGGCAAACAGCAGCGGCGCGGCATCTGCCCTACCGTATTTTTTCGCCATGGCCTCCGGTGTGATCAGTCCGCGCAGCGCTGCTGCCGTGCGCTCCATCTGCGCCTCGGTCAGCCGGTAGCCCGCCGCATGGCCGCCGCCCAGCATCAGGTCCGTATCGTACAGCCGCTCCATATCATCTTTTTCGCTCTCAAGCGGCGAAATGACCGTATGCGCCGGGTCATCAATGAGCAGCATGACATGGGGCAACTCCAGCGCCGCGTGCTCCCGGACCCGGACACGGGGCGGAATCCGCTCCAGCACCGTCCCCTCCGTGGCGCGAATCAGTGCTTTGGAGCCGGGAGTAAAATCGTATTGCTCCAAGTCAATACGCCCCACAATACCGTGCCGGATACGTCCATCGGACTGCGTTCGCTCCACATATACAAGAGAATCCGGCACAGAACGGAATCTGTTTTCCGCAAGATACGTTTCCATACAGGCATTCACAGCCTGAATGCGCTGCTCCACATCGGGCCGGTCCAAGTAGACCTCCGGCAGCACCAGCCGCAGCGCCGTGGGTGCCTCTCCCACCTCTTGCTCCACTTTCTGCCAATAAGCAGGCTGCGAAGTAAACTGGTCACAAGCGATTACCGCCCATTTCCGCATATCCCGGACATTCGGCAGCAGAATATCCGCCGGATAAAAGCCGGTTTCCTGAAAGCTCTGGTTCATAGCGTCTCCTTATTTTTTCAATCATGCTGTCCAATGCCGACAGCGCGCATAAATATTCCGTCCTTGGGCAATATAGCCACAGATCAATCCAAACAGGAGGTTTCTGACATGATGGACAAGATCGCGCTGATACTGGTGATCGTAGGTGCCCTGAACTGGGGCGGTATCGGCATTTTCGGTTTCGATATGGTCGCTTTCCTCTTTGGCGGCCAGACCGCAGTCCTTTCCCGAATCATCTACGCACTGGTGGGCCTTGCCGGACTGTGGTGCATCACGCTGCTGTTCCGGGACACGGAGCACGGCACCGGCCAAGCTCACACGGCCTGAGCACCTTGGAAAAAAGAGCGCCTGTGGGCGCTCTTTTTTACTTTCCGAGCTGCATAGCCTTAACGGCCTCCACGTCCGGCGTAACATTCACCGTGCGGTACGTGGTGTAGATCACCATGCCCGGCCTGCCGCCCGCCGGTTTTTTTACATTTTTCACCTGCGTGCAGTCCACCGGCACGTTGGCGCCGCCCTGTGCCTGTGAATAGAACGCCGCCAATATAGCGGCCTCCGTAACGTCCCGGTCTGTGGGCTCCCGCCCGCCGGTGCAGAGGATAACATGGGAGCCGTGGAGCTTTTGCACATGGAACCACAAATCCCGATAGTCGGCATCCTTTAGTGTCAGCTTATCGTTTTGCCGGTTATTTCGTCCCACCAGCACGCGCAGACCGTCGGTGGTTCGAAATTCTCTTGGCTTCGATGGCCGCTGCGGCAGCTTTTTCCCCTGCTTACGGATAAAACCGGCATCCTTCAGCTCATTGCGGATGTCCGTGAAATCCTGTTCCGTCTCCGCCTGTTCGATCTCCTGCAAAACACTTTCCAGATAGGCAAGATCACGGCGGGCCAGCGCCATCTGCTCCCGGAGATATTTTTCCGCCGTTTTTGCCTTGGTGTAGCGCTTATAGTATTTGGCGGCATTCTGCTGCGGCGTCAGTAGCGGATCCAAGGGAATTGTGATCTCCGCCTGCTGCTCATCGTAGTAATTTTCGCAGACCAGTCTGCTCTGTCCCCGCTCCATCCGGTAGAGGTTAGCAGTGATCAGGTCTCCCTTCAGCCGCAGGGCGTCCCGCTCCTGTGTGGCGGCATAGTCCTTTTCCTGTATCGCCAGCTTCCGCCGCCCCCGGTCCCGGGCGTTCGTGGCGGTGCGGATCAGGTCCGCGCCGCGCTGGCGTACCCGCTCCTGCTTTTCCTTGGCTTCGTAAAAGTGGTCCAGCAGCTCTGAAAAGCTGCCAAAGGTTTCCGATTCCACCGCCGCGCCATACTGGTGAATGGGCAGCGCCGCAAAATCGAACAGCTCGCCGTTTCGCTTCAGCAGCGTTGCTGTGAAGTTATTTTCCTTTATAGTGCTTATAAATGAAAAGAAAACATTCTTGAAGTATACCCGCCCGGCTTCATCCAGTTGGCACACCCGGCCATCTGTTTCCCCGCAGACCTGGAAGGCCAGCTCCCGGGCCATCAAGGGCGAGATCCCAAAATAGGTGTCCAGCAAAAAGCGGTCAAGTTGGGTTTCCTGCGGCACATCTGCCAAATGCTCATCAAAGCCCGCCTCGGTTTCCTCCAAAAGCGGCAGACGCCCGGTGGAGGCGGGCTGCTCGTAGAATAACCCCGGAAGCACCTGCCGCTGCGCGGACATTTCCACATCCACCCGGCGCATACAATCGATGATGCGGCCCTCTCCGTCCAATAAAATCAGGTTAGACCTGCGCCCCATGGCCTCCAATACCAATGTCCGGTGTCCCGGCTGACCAAAATCATCCGTTACATCCAGCTCAATGCGGACAAGCCGCTCCAGCCCCGGCTGGGTAATGTCCGCAACTCTGGCTCCTACCAAGTGCTTTCGCAGCAGCATACAAAACATCGGCGGCTCCGCCGGATTATCCCGCAGCAGCTCTGTCAACTGAAGGCGGGGTGCGTTGGTGCCAGCGTTCAGCAAAAGCCGCTTATTGCCCCGCAGAAGCAGAATGACCTGATCCCGAGCAGGCTGCTGCACCTTGTCAATTCGTAAATTCAAAAGCTGCGGGCGCAGCTCCTCTGTCAGCGCCCGGAGCGTGATGGCGTCTAATGGCATGGCTTATTCCTCCATCATTTTGTCAAACAGCTCACTGACCCGCTGACACTGCCCGCTAAGATACAACCAGCCAAACAGTGCCTCCAGCGCCGTAGCCGTGCTGTACTGTGCGCGGCTGGCATGGTGCGGGACGGAATGCACCTGCGCGTTTCTGCCCCGCCGGAACACGGCGGTCTCCTCCTCCGTCAGCAGCGGCAAAATCTTTTCGGCATACTCCGCCTGCTTTTCCGCCCGTACCAGTTGAATCGTCGCCTGATGGAGCCCCTTCCCGGTGGCCTTACCGTGGGCGCACAGCCAGCCGCGCACCAGCAGCTCAAAAACCGCGTCCCCCATGTGAGCAAGTCCAATGGAGCTGATGCCCCGCAGCTGGTCCTCCGTCATCTGAATTTCAAAATGGTTCTCCATACAAGCTCCTTACAAGGAAAAAGATTTGCATTCCGCAAATCTTTCAAGAATTTTCAACTCTTATATTACCACAAAAACCGAAAAAATTCAAGTCTTGTTCCGCTCTCGGCTCCGGGTGTATAGAATCTCTGAGGTGATTTCATGAATTCTCTTTTCCCTATTTCCTCTCCCTCGGTCATTTACCGAGAGCTGGCAGCCTGTGCGCCCATTTTGGAAAAATTCGGCATGGCGCTCTCCCCTGCCGAGACCGCCGCGCTGGCGGAGCAGCAGTCCGCCGCCCTGCGGAGCAGCGGGCGCATCGACTTGAGCGGAGGCGCTGTAAAGCAGTTAGCACTGATATTCTGCGACTCTCCTTATATTCTCCGCGCAGACTGGCCGGATATGCTGGCGCAGCTTCTCTCCCTGTTCTATGCGCTGAAAAATGAAACCGCTGACCACATCGGGGATACGGCGCTCATTAACGCCATGTACCTACGTTTTCACAGTGTCGGCGGCGATATGGACGCACTGGCAGGCACGCCGCCGGAATGGCTCCGACACGCCGCCGAAGGAGGGGATTTGGATGAGCTGTGAATTGTCTTTCTCCATCACACTCAGCGCCGAGGACACGCTCCGGGCGCAGGAGGCCCTCTGGCGTATTGTGCGCCGGCAGGCTATGCTCTATGCCCCGGAGAGCAGCTCCCTGCCAATAGAAACCGTGACCGCCTTAACGAAATCCGTCCTTCTGACGCTGAACGCAGCGCAAAACCCGGCCATTTTGCTGGCCCCGGACTTAGATGCACTGTTCTGGCAAGGGCAGCGGCGGCTTCGTCAAAAGGCCGCCCTTGCCCATGTGCTTTGGAAGTGGGCCACTGCAATGCAGCCACCGCCGAAGCACTGCTTTCTGCAAGACACACTGCACAGCCTGCGCGATTTTCCGGCGCGCTATGACTGGCGCTTTTTCGCACAGGAAATTCCGTGCAGCATTGACTATCAACTATTCCTGCCGGTCCCGGAGACGTTGGTCGGTGTTGATTATGTTTTGGAGTGGCTGCGGCGGCTCTGTATAGAGCTGGACATTTTGAGCCGCTTTGACGCAGCAGCGGTACACACTGTTCTCTCCGAATTCCGTCCCGATTACCAAACCCTCTGTATCAATCTCTTAGAGCTGCCGCTCTCTCATGCTATCGCTCTGGCAGCGCTGGGGGAGGATGCACGGCTACTGCCGCTGTCCCCTCCCCAGCGCCAACGTCTGAAGCGCCTTTTTCTCAGTCAGCCGCCGGATAGCTGTCAGGCATTTCTATCCAACACCGCCCGGTCCCTCTGTGATACCCTCAACGTCACTTCCCCGCAGACCCAGCGCTACGTGGAAACCTTTGCGTGCACTCTGATGCCCCGCTTGAAAGCGGCACGGCACACTTAAAAATCGGTATCTACCACTGTACCATCCGTGCGGAGAAACAGCTGCGCCGGGCGCTTCAATGACGCGAACTGCATAGGCGTTATAACCGCCGCATAGGCCCCCGCATTCGGGATGGCCACTACGTCCCCCACCTCCATACGGGGCAGCTCTGCATCGGCCAACACAACATCCGTACCGGTACAGAGGTTGCCTGCTACCGTGACTGTCTCCCGCTCTCGTGTTTCTACCAGCGGAATGATTTGAACCGTATGATTGCCTGTATAAATCGGCTCCCACCCGGCGATCGGACCATCGCCCATGAAATGCTGCATCATCGCCACTATGGAGGGACGGGCAAAGCCGTTGAGCGTGTTGTTCAGCAGTACAAAGGTCTTGCCGTAAGAGATCTTTTTGTCCACAACCCGGGCAGCATAGGTGCCCGCCGTGCCGGATACGTACCGTCCAGTTTCAATGCAGACCCGCGTTTCCGGCAGCTTTTCCCGGAACGCAGTCATCAGCCGTTGAGCCTCCTGCCCCAGCGCAGCGGTATCAAAGGGCTGCTCCGTTTCCCGCATGGGAATCCCCATGCCAGAGCCCAAATTCAGGAATTTCAGTATTCCGAATACCTCCCGCATGGACACCGCCAGACGGAACATCTTTTGATAGTAGCTTTTCAGCACCTCTACACTTAGCTCCTGACTTTTCAGGTGCGTATGAATGCCCACGATGCGAATATTGGGAAGTTGCTTCCACTCCGGCAGCTTCGCATAGATCTGCGCCTCGTCAATGCCGAACTTGGAAGCGGCACCGCTGTCGGTGCCATAGCTGAAGTCCGGGTTGACGCGCAGGCCGATGTCCGCGGTTATTCCCAACTCCGCAGCCGCCTGCTGGATTCTTCCCACCTCGCCTGCGCTGTCGGCGATCACCGTTGCAATGGGAAGTGCAGCCTTGATGTCCGCCAACGTTTTTCCGGGTGCCGAATACAAAATCTGATTCGGCTCCAAACCGGCCCGCTGCCCCATTACACATTCCGCCGCACTGGCCGCGTCAATGCCGAAGCCTTGCGCCAGCACACACTCCAGCACCTTGGGATAGGGATTGCATTTCGCAGAGTAGAGAAACGATACACCGGGGAAATCCGCCTTCAAACGATTGATATTCCTCAAAATCACCGCTTCTTCATAGAGGTAAAAGCTATCGTAAGACTCTGCGAGCTTTAAAATTGCATTGCGTTCCATACGCAACCTCCTTTGCATCTGCATTTTTTTGCATGGGCTTTACACATTTATTGTAGCACAGTACCGACTGTTTCACCATATCAGAAAAAGCGGGAACCGGCATCGCAGAAAAGCAGCAACCTTTATTCCACGCAAAAAGCTGTGAGTAATTTCGTGAGTAAAATTTAAGATAAAACCTCTTTAAAAAGCGATTTCCATTTACTGTATAGAAAATATTTTTACCACGGCAAAACGGCTGTAGCTGTCGAAATATAAAAAAAGACCGCAATCACAATGATTGCAGTCTTTTAAAGCTGGCAGCGGGTGAAGGATTCGAACCCTCACATACAGAGTCAGAGTCTGCTGTGCTACCTTTACACAAACCCGCTATATTCATTGTTCGTGTCACACGAACGAATATTATTATATCGCATAAGCGAAATTTGTCAATAGCTTTTTTCAAAAAAGTATTTTATTTTTAGCATTGAAATGCTGTGAGGTAAAATTCTATAGCGTAACCACCCGCTCGCAGTGCTTCCTCCAACACACTCATTTTCACGCTAATAAATCCGGCGTCTGTCTTATGACAGACGCCGGATTTTCGGTGCAAGAAACAAAACGAAATAATCGTTCAATTAGCCCTGCTCACGCATCTTAGCGAAGCACTCGCTGCAATAGACAGGACGGTCGGACTTGGGCTCAAAGGGAACCTTGGCCTCGCCGCCGCAGGCAGCGCAAACAGCGGTGAAGTACTCGCGGGGACCGCGGGCAGCGTTCTTGCGAGCATCACGGCAGGCCTTGCAGCGCTGGGGCTCGTTCTGGAAGCCGCGCTCAGCATAGAACTCCTGCTCACCAGCGGTGAACACGAACTCCTGACCACACTCTTTGCACACTAAGGTCTTGTCTTCGTACATGATTTTACCCTCTCTTTGAAAAGAAAATATATTGCGTTCAGCGCGTGCTGAATTCGCCGGAAAGAATTTGCTGTGCCACCTTGCGCCGGATACGCTGCACAGCGTTGTCCACAGACTTCACGGGCCGCTCCACTTCCTGAGCGATTTCCCGGCATGAAAGTCCGTTCAAATAGTACCCCAAAATCTTTGCTTCAAATTCGGACAACTGTTTCCGGACACCGGATAAGAGGGCTGCTGTATGCTCCCTGTCGATGAGTTCATCTTCAGGGCCGCGCTGCGCCAGACAATTGGTGCCAGAGGTGTAGGAATTGCTGTCAAAATCGGGAGTATCCAAGGAGATTGATTGATTCAAAACCTGATGCTTTTCACGCCCCGCAGACCGCAGAGCAGAATACAGCCGACTTCGAATACAAATCTCAGCAAAGGTCCGAAAGGACGTATCCTTGTCCGCCTGAAACTCCCGAACGGCCTTGATGAGTCCCAGCATCCCCTCCTGTGTCAGATCCTCACTGTCTCCGCCGGCCAGGAAGTAAGGCCGGGCACAGGAGCGAACTAACCGGATATACCGGGACACCAGAGTCTCCTCCGCCCGCCGGTCACCGGAAGCGGCCAAACGGCACAGGGCCTCATCTGTCAGAGTATCCATGGACATTGCAACTTTATTCGGAGCTTTGCACATAAGCTATTATACCTATCAAACGTATAAAATGTCAAGCAAAATATAGAATTTTCATGAAAACATCATGAACTTTTTAGTTATTTTATAAAATAGCCGTTTATTCGTGCTCATTCGTTGCCTTTCGGCCATTTATGACAGCGTCAGCTGCTCCATAGGCGGCTCCGGCGTCAGCCCACCCGGGACAGGTCTATGAAGGTGCTGATATGCCTTCTGTGTCACGCAGCGCCCCCTTGGCGTTCTTGTCAGAAAGCCGAGCTGCATCAGATACGGCTCATAGACATCCTCCAGCGTAACGGATTCCTCGCCGATAGTCGCCGCCAGCGTTTCCAACCCCACAGGGCCGCCATTGTAGTTTTCAATGATAGCGGTCATCATGCGCCTGTCAATGGGGTCCAAGCCCAAATGGTCGATTTCCAGCGCACAGAGGGCCTCGTCCGCAACGTCCTTTGTAATGACGCCATCCGCTCTCACATCCGCGAAATCCCTCACACGGCGGAGCATTCGGTTAGCGATACGCGGCGTGCCGCGGCTGCGCCGTGCGATCTCATAGGCACCCTCCGGCATGATTGAACATCCCAAAATTCCGGCGGAGCGGGTCACGATTTTCGTCAACTCCTCTGGCGTGTAAAGCTCCAAGCGCAGCGTCACGCCAAAGCGGTCCCGCAGCGGAGCGGACAACTGCCCTGCCCGCGTGGTGGCGCCGATGAGCGTAAAATGCGGCAGATCCAACCGAATAGAGTTCGCCGAGGGCCCCTTGCCTACAATGATGTCAATGGCGTAATCCTCCATAGCCGGATATAAAATCTCCTCCACAGAGCGGTTCAGCCGGTGAATTTCGTCGACAAAGAGGATGTCCCCCTCGTTGAGATTTGTCAGCAGCGCCGCAAGGTCCCCCGGCTTTTCAATGGCTGGCCCGGAAGTGATGCGGATATTGACGCCCATCTCCTGCGCAATAATACCGGCCAGCGTTGTTTTTCCGAGTCCCGGAGGGCCGTGGAGCAGCACATGGTCCAGTGACTCCTGCCGCTTTTTTGCAGCCTGAATAAAGACGCTCAGGTTGTCCTTTGCCTTTTCCTGACCGATATACTCCGCCAGCGTTTTCGGTCGCAGGGATCCCTCCTGCGCGTCCTCCGTTAAAAAGGTCTTGGCGACTATCGGCTCCTCATAAATATCATTACCAAAGTCAATGCTCAAAATGTCACTTCCCTATGCTGTCAAATCCACGCCGCGTCCAGCCGATGTCATTTCACCATTTTTTTCAGGCTCTGACGGATGATCTCCTCCAGCGGCAGATTTTCTACGTCCACACCCTTTAATGCAATCTGAACCTCCTGACCGGAATAGCCCAGCACCCCCAGCGCGGCGGCGGCCTCCGCAGCTTTGCTGGAGAACATGGCAGGGGCGGAAACACCCTTGCCGCCGGAAAAGTCCAGTCCGGCAGCCGTTTCCTTCGCCATCTTGTCCTTCAGCTCCAGAATGATGCGCTGTGCGATTTTCTTTCCAATTCCCTGCGCGGCAGTCAAAGCCTTTTCGTCCCCGGTCACAATGGACATAGCCAATGCCTCTGGTGTATTGGCGGATAAAATCGCCAGCGCCGCCTTTGGTCCCACGCCGGAAACTCCCAGCAGCAGTTTGAAGCTGTTCAGCTCATTTTGGCTGGCAAAACCGTAAAGGTCAAACATGCTTTCGCCCACATTCAGATACGTAAAGAGCTTTTTCCGTTCTCCCCGCTTCAGCTGAGACAGCGTATTGTTTGTCGCCATACAGGCGTAGCCGACACCGCCGCAGTCAATCACGGCCAGCCCCGGAAGAATCTCCGCCACTGTACCGTCCAGATAATAAAACATAAGCGATTCTCCTTATACGGTTTCCTTTTCCGGCCTGATCTGCGGAAGGCGGGAGGTAAAGCTGCGTGCGTGGCAAAGCGCCAAGGCCAGCGCATCGGCGGCATCGTCCGGCCGTGGAACCTTTGTCAGCTTCAGCAGCCGCTTTGTCATATCCATGACTTGCCGCTTCTCCGCCTTTCCGTAGCCGGTAACGGCCATCTTCACCTGTCCGGGCGTATATTCATACAATGGCACTCCGCACCGCTCTGCGGCGCAAAGAAGTACGCCCCGTCCATGGGCCACTGCGATACCCGTCGTAATATTCGTATTGAAAAACAGCTCCTCAATAGAGATTGCGTCTGGCTTCAGCTGTCCGATCAAACCTTCCATATCCCGGTCGATCTGATAAAGGCGCTTTGAAAGCGGCAGCCCGGCGGAGGTAGTAATGGCCCCATAGGTCACCATTTTATATTGTCCCCGCTCCCCTTCAATCAGCCCAAAGCCGATAGTGGCGTAACCGGGGTCGATTCCTAAAATCCGCACAGTCTCCCTCGCTTTTCATACTAATGAAAGTAGTATATCAAATTTTAGTCCAAATCGCAACAGGAAAAACAAATGTTCTATCTGTCTACCTTGTATTTCTCGGTCCACTGTGATATGATTTATTTTAATCAATACGTGGAACAATGATTGAGATAAAGGAGCCTTCTATGCGAATTATGGCCATTGACTACGGCGATGCACACACCGGAATTGCAATTTCCGACCCCACCGGACTGCTCGCCGGCTATACAACTGTGATCAACGCGCACCGCCCCGAGGCAGTCATACAGCAGATTGCACAACTTGCGAAAGAGTATGGCGTTGAAGAACTGGTATTAGGACACCCTGTCAATATGGATGGCACCTTAGGCCCCCGTTCTGAAAAGGCGCACGCCATGAAGACACTTTTAGAAAGTGCAATTCCCCTGCCTGTCATACTGTGGGATGAACGCCGCACAACAATTGACGCTCACAACATTCTGTTCAACAGCGGTAAAAACGCAAAGCAGCGGAAAAAGGTTGTCGATGCTGTTGCCGCCTCTCTCATTTTAGAGGGCTACCTCACCTATCGTAAAAATCACTGACTTACCGTGCAGTGCCCTCCTTAATAGGACCTTGCGTGAACTGGTGCTATCATGGCAGCGGGCGTTTAAAAAATTGACTTAGGCTTCCTGACGAAACTTCTTAAACAGATAAAACACTCTGGCTTTCTCTGTATCAGAATAGCGTGAGACCCCGGCGGTGAAAAATTCACCGTAGATGCCGAGAAATTGACAGGTCGCCTCTATGAGCCTTTAAAAGCGCGCAACAAAGCAATCTAAAAAGCAACGTATCAATGTCCGCCAAAATTTTATAATCTGCCGGACTGTAGCGAGTCATCGTGCCGCAATGCCGAATGGGGATCAAAATGGCCGGAAATAAAAAAACTCCCCGCAGAGCGAAAACTCTGCGGGGAAATGTGTTGGCGCTATCTATCTTTCCGGGCCGTTGCCAGCCAAGTATTGTCGACAGAAATGAGCTTAACTACCGTGTTCGGAATGGGAACGGGTGGACCCTCATCCTAATCAGCACCAACTCTATGTCATCGGGCACTGCCCGAAAACAAACTATATTATATTGTCTTCCGCCCCTCTTGTCAAGAGCCTTTTAACTCTCGTAACTCCGCCGAGAAACCAGCGTCAGCGTTTCGAGACGGAAAAGGAAGCGTTCTTCCGTCCTGCTCGCGCTGCAAACCAGCACAGCGTTTGCAGTGCGATAGGCGAAAAACAGGCTCGTCCGGCATCTCATCACGCTCGCAGAGCGGGATGTGTGCCTAAGAGACTATTTTGAGCTGGTGACCCGTACCGGATTCGAACCGATGTTAACGGCGTGAGAGGCCGCTGTCTTAACCACTTGACCAACGGGCCA
>ERZ856578.1989-NODE-1989-length-35692-cov-10.868791_pt1 | contig 35692 bp, 27 predicted proteins | sample MGYA00514384_ERZ856578 | MGnify/ENA primary metagenome ERZ856578 (study PRJEB29103, sample SAMN06111958) | human gut metagenome | biome: human gut; feature: ankylosing spondylitis patient; material: healthy_person | host: Homo sapiens | place: China:Hangzhou...
ATCAGCCAGATCATAGACGGTTCTGTAGGTGCAACAGGTGATATAGTAGCTTATCAGACCAATCCAGAAGCAGGAGATTTTAAGCTACCTATTGCTTCTACTGATGCTTTAGGCTGTATTAAAATAGGTGAGAATTTGACCATTACAGAAGATGGTACGGTAAATGCTAATGCTGGTGGTGGTGTAAGTAGTTGGAATGATCTTACAGATAAACCATCTATATTTCCTTCTACTTGGGAACAGGTAACAGAAAAACCAACAACATTTAAGCCAGAAGATCATACACATAAGATGTTAGATATTACAGATTTTACAGGGGTGACGTTAGATACAGACCAAACAATAACAGGAAAGAAAACATTTACGAAGTCAATAATAGGACAGGCAGATGTTGTAGCTTATACAACTGGTGATTATACTGAATCTTTTCCTATAGCTTCTACTAATGCTTTAGGTTGTGTTAAAGTTGGTAATAACCTTTCTATCAGGGAAGATGGTACACTGGATGCTAATGCTGGCGGTGGTATTACAGAAGTTGATTGGAGTATTATAGAGAATAAGCCTAACTTTGCAACGGTAGCAACTTCTGGTAATTATAATGACCTAACTAATAAACCGACTATTCCTTCTTATGATATTGCCACAGAAGCTAAACTAGGATTGGTTAAGATTGGCTCAAATATAGGTTACAAAAATGACGGGACTATTTTAGTATTGGAGGCTTCTACTTCTAATAAAGGAGTAGTAAAAATTGGATCAGGTATTAATGTTGATGGTGAAGGTTTAATATCAGTTTTATCAACAGGTCATACTCATTCATTGACCGATTGGAATACGCAAGCAACTTCTTCTGGAAATAAAACAATTGGTAATGCAAGTAATGGTAATTATGTTACTATTCAGGAAGATTTAAAGGTTACACAAAGTGCTGCATTCTCAAAGACACCGACTGTTAATGGTACTGCTATTTCACTTAGCAACCATACGCATTCTTATTTACCTTTATCTGGGGGTACGTTAACAGGTGATCTAAGTATCAAATCTGGTAATTATTCACATTTAACAGTAGCGAATAATGCTGGAGATTGGGCACAATTTGCTACTACAAATACATCTGATACAAGCGGTGTTATTCAAAGTAGTAAGAAATTTATAATACAGGCACGAAATAATTATAGTAATAGAGTTGAGTTTGATGGCGGTAATATTACTGCTACAGGTGATATTGTAGCTTATAGTACAGGTGCATCTTCTGCACCATTTAAGTACTGGCGGCCAACAGTATCAAGTACAGGTGTACTTAGCTGGAGTAATAGCACATCTGAATCTACACCTACATCTGTCAACATTAAAGGTGCGACAGGTGCGAAGGGTGACAAAGGAGATAAGGGTGATAAAGGTGACACTGGCGCACGTGGGGCAACAGGTGCACAAGGAGCACAAGGCCCTGCTGGCCCAACTTTTAATGGTGGAACTATATCAAACGGTATTACTATTCAGAATAGCGGGATGGCGGGAATGGTGTTAAATGGTTATAATTCAACGTGGCAATCAGCTTCAATTAATATGTATAATAGAGCTTTATCAGGTCAGGGTTATAAATGGCAAATCGACTTAGGTGGTTCACAAGTTGCAAACGGTGATATGCTATTTAACTGTAACAATTCAAGTGGTACTGGTTCAGCACAATCTTCACCTTACTATCGTTTTAAGATAACAAAGCACGGTACTTCAACAAACGCGTGTTGTGGAGCTGGGGCTTACGCTAACACATCTGATATTAGATTGAAGAATAGAGGTGATAACGTAACAGGTGTATTAGATATAATAGACAATTTAGATGTATTCCATTTTACGATGAAGGATGATGAATTTAATTTAGCAAGAATCGGTGTGTCAGCGCAAGATGTTCAACAATATTTTCCTGAGTTCGTTAGTGTTGTCGCTAATGAAGATACAGATAAGATTTTAGGGGTTGATTATGCAGGACTAGGAGCAACTGTAGCAATACAAGGTAGTAAAGAGCTTTATCAAATCATTAAGAATCAACAGGTAAAGATAGAAGAATTAGAAAGTAGATTGGTTGAACTAGAAACTAAAACCATTTAAAGGATGAAGAAACTAATAAAGTGGCTAGCCAAAGTATTTAAGGCTAATATTACAGTAGAAAAGATTATTTATAAGGAAAAGGTAGTTTATAAACCATTGGAAGATAAGTTATCTGGTAGTATCTCTTTAGATGGTAATTTGCTAGTAGATGGCACTATAGAAGCAACAGAAGATATAGTATGTTATAAAACTAAAATTGAGTAACTATGATATTACCAAATAACAATATAAGCATAATGGATGTAAGGAACTGTTTAGGTTATCCTAGTATGGACTTAGGAACTTTATGTATATGCGATAATGTGAATATGTGGTCAAAGCATAAACCTGTTATCTGGCATTCAAATACAACAGATGATAACCCTAATTGGTATAAAGCAACAGACGGAAAATGCGGGATTGAAATACCTTCGTTAGGTTCTAACTTTAATATAATTGATACATCTACGTGGACAAGACAAAAGCCAGGTGGCGGAAGTGGAGCACCTTTTAGATTGGGGGATTTTAGAGGGTATAACCATAATGCCAAACCTTTAGTTTCAACTAATTTAATTGATGATATAACTGTCAATCGTGGTTCTAATTCAACTTGGGACTTTTACCCTAATATTATTACTAATGCAGATAGTAGTAATTTAAGTTTAGATGATATTAGTTTAGGTGGTAAGAAGCTAGGTGATTGTTATGTTGCTGTACGTATTGATTATAATGGATATACTGTATATGCCTGTTCAGCAAGTACTATCAGAAATTACCCTAAAATTTCAGTAAATCTATCTTCTTTTAGCTCTAATATGATAGGGCAAAAAATGACAGCTAGGTTTTTCATCTGTGGTGATTATTTTGCACAGAAAACAAGCTGGATAATACAAGATATTCAGTACTGTATGTATTCTGATTCAACAAATAAAACAAGTATAGGTTTTACGGTTAAAGAAGATTCTATGTTTACAATAAGAATTGATTCAATCGGTAAAACATTAAATAGTTATAGTTCTGTTAGTAATTATGCTTCATCAAATAATGCATTACAATTGAATATTGCAGGTGATGTTTATTTATTATGCACAATGACAAATAAGACAAGTGGAACGTATCAAGTTCCTTTAACCAATTTATTAGGAAATTCTTCAAACTGGTGGGGTGCAGCGTTTCAAAAGTCCCCAGTTGCATTTTATAATACATCTGGCTCTATTATAAGTAGTAGTATTAGCATTCCACCTAATGGAACAGCACAAATTGTGATAAGATGGAATTATAATAATACGTCTAATACTAATCCTGATGGTGTCACGATGAGAGGTAATGTTAATTTCAAATATTTGTTTAATGGTGTATATGTGAGTGTAAGTAACGAACAGGCTGCATTTTACGTGAAATCAGATAGTATATAATGAATAGTAAACATTTGATAGTACAATTAGTAGTGGCCTGTGTATTAGTAGCATTGGGTATAGGATTACTTATAGCTGGCTTCTGTGTTGTTCCAATGGGAATTATACATAGTAGTATACTAACAGCCTTTGGAGAAATCAGCGCATTTGCTGGAGCTTTATTTGGAGTAGATTACACATATAAGAAGAAGATTGTAGATAAATTATAGATATTTTAAATCCCGCTGTGTTAATAAATGCAGTGGGCTTTTTCTTTTTTTTATTGGTTTATTGGGTGTGGGGCAAATTAGTCTACTTGTTAAATTAAACATATATTAAGAAATCACTATAGTAAAGATATTTAACTGCATTAAATTCACATTTTATTATCCATACATTGCCACCAGTTTAATCATTAAATACAATTGTTATGACAGATCAAAAGTTAGAGAAGAAAGAAGAAAAGTTATTCACATTAGAAGGTAGTGGAAAGATATTGGCTTTTACCAATATAAATAGACAGATCAATAGAAGTATAGTTAATTCTAAAAAGAAGTCTATTGAAGAATTTGGCTTATTAGCACCTATAACCGTAGTAGATGCTAAAGATGTTATAGAAAAAGGTATTACTGTTTATGATGCCAACAACCCTACTGATGTAATAGATGCTGATAATGCAGAGAACTATTTAGTAATCTTAGATGGACAGCATAGATATACAGCTATTAAAGAACTGAATAAGAAAGATAAGTATTATGATATTTGGCTGATGTATCCGCTTAATAGAGAAGTTGCCGTATCTACTTTAATAATGGAAATTAATACTACTGCTATTAATTGGAAAAATGATAATTATATTTCTGTATTGGCTAAATTAAGATCAGAAGATAAAGGATTAGCATTTATAGATCAGTATATGCAGCTAAGACACAAGAGGACTAAAAAAGGTGAACAATCTGATAATCTTCCCAATAATGGTTATGGACTATCTGTATTATCTAAGTATCTCACTTTGAGTTCAGCCATTAATAAGGACTATCTTTATAGGATGGCAAATAATCCAAATAAGAAATTGCCTGAATCTATCAAAGTAGATAGAGCAGAGAAGATAATACAGACAGGAATAGAAGTTGGTTTTACACATACTTTCTTATCTAGTAGATTCTTTATTGATTGGATCATTAGCTGGGTTCTACAGGAATATTCAGTAGATAAGATCTTAGAATGTGTAAAAGAATCTATGACTGATGAAAAGGCAAAGAAATTGATGGAAGAATGCAAGGCTGATAATTTTAGTGATCTATTCGATGAAGTTATAGAATTACATTAATAATCAATATTATGCAGATACCTAACAATTTTAAATTATCTTTTAAACTGGGTGATATACAAGTAAATTCTTTAGAAGAATTTTATGCTTTGGATAAAAAGAGTGTATTAGAGCACTTTGGCTTTATTATTAGTAAAGACACATTAGGAGATGAATTTACCAGTAGAAATATAACTAGTGTAGAAGATGTACAAGAGATCATTTTTATATCTAATGCTGCTTTATATTGCCAATTAGAAGATAAAGAGCTAGCAATAGACGATAAAATGAAAGACTTATATAAAGTATGGATTCATAATACAGACCTATTAGAAGATTTGTTTATAGCCTATACTAAGTTAGATCCAGATAAGATGTCTAAAAGAATACTGAAACAGCAGAAAGATGGTACTATAGAACGATTCTTAAATAAATAAGTTCTATTTAATTCTTAAGTCCAGTTATCCTAGTGGTAGCTGGGCTTTCTTCTTTTTAGGGGTATGGGGTAATATTTTAGAGGGAAATGGAAAGTAACCACACTCCTCCCAACTTTCCACGGCTGGTTACTTTCTAAAGTCTAAAATTTTAATTGATAGATATACTCGTACAATGTACAATATTTATTATATTCGCGGTGTCGGAATGGCTTGTAAAAGAACGGTAGTAAATAACCAATTTTATAAGTTCCTGATATTCAATATAGATTGCAAAAATACTAACTTTGCAGAAAACTAACAGTATGCAAGCATCGCTTTTCCTTATACCGGTTACTTTGGGGGAGACTGAACATCGTCGGGTTCTTCCTGAATATAATCGTGAGATCATTCTTCAGATTAAACATTTTATTGTAGAAAATATACGTACCGCCCGCCGTTTCCTGAAAAAGACGGAGCCGTCTATCGTGATCGACGACCTGACTTTTTATGAACTCAACAAACATACCTCTGCGGAGGATGTGGCCGGTTATCTGGCTCCGTTGGCTAAGGGAGAGCATGTAGGTGTTATCTCCGAAGCGGGATGTCCGGCGGTTGCCGATCCGGGGGCGGATGTGGTGGCTATAGCACAGCGGAAGAATTATCCGGTTGTGCCGCTGGTAGGGCCGTCGTCCATACTGATGTCGGTGATGGCTTCCGGCTTCAACGGACAGAGTTTTGCCTTTCATGGCTATCTGCCTATCGATGCGTCGGAACGTACCAATGCGATCAAGAAGCTGGAAGGGCGTATCTATGCGGAGAACCAGACGCAGCTTTTTATCGAAACGCCTTATCGCAACAATAAGCTGGCTGAGGAGCTGATCCGTACCTGCCGCCCTTCTACCAAGTTATGTATTGCGTCGGATATCACCTGCGAAGATGAATATATCCATACCCGTCCGGTAAAGGATTGGGCAGGGAAAGTGCCCGACCTGAGCAAGAAACCGACTATTTTCTTAATCTATAAATAATCTGTTATGGCAACTTATCAGGCACACGAAACAGCAGTTATCGACCCCGGTTGTACAATTGGCGATGATACCCGCATCTGGCATTTCTCCCATATTATGACTGGTTGTACGATTGGTGAACGATGTAATATCGGGCAGAACGTCGTAATATCGCCTGAAGTGGTGCTGGGTAATAACGTAAAGGTGCAGAACAACGTCTCTGTCTATACCGGCGTGACTTGTGAAGAGGATGTTTTCTTGGGGCCTAGCTGTGTATTTACAAATGTGATCAACCCGCGCAGTGCCGTTTGCCGTAAAGACGAATATATGAAAACGCATGTAGGCAAAGGGGCTACGATCGGTGCAAATGCGACGATCGTTTGCGGACATAATATCGGTGCGTATGCCTTGATTGGTGCCGGTGCGGTTGTCACTAAAGAGATTCCGCCTTATGCGCTGGTGGTTGGCAATCCTTCCAAACAGATCGGTTGGGTGAGCGAGTATGGTCATCGGCTGTATTTTGACGGGAAGGGCTGTGCGGTTTGCCCGGAAAGCGGGGAGAGGTATCAGTTGAAGGATAATGAGGTAACCCGTATCGGATAAAAATAGAAAAGGCGGAAGTGACTCCGCCTTTGGTATATTTTAGTTAATGTAAGTCGTTATTTCTCATTTAACCATCTTTGGCCACTTGGAGTCATAAGCCAAATAAAGAAAACTGCAGATATAACAATACATGTTATGCATAAATAAAGAAATCCCATAATTTACTCCTTTCCTTTTAAAAATAATAATAAACTCAGGATGACAAAACCTATAATTGCGATTGTTCCTACTACAAAGATAATCACTTTATCAATATTAAAGTTTAATATGTTCGTTAAAATGATGCCGCCGAATATCAACTTGGTAAGATCGCTAATGTATTTGCTGGCTTCCAGATAAACAGCCTTTTGTGTTTTCTTACTTATTCGGGTGAGAAACTTTAGTTTATCGGGCTTTTTAGGCCTACGGATTGTCGTAGCATTTTTCATAGTTTATAGTTGTTTTGTTAATACTGTGGCAAATATATAAAAAGAAAGGCGGATAGTCAACTATCCGCCTTATAAATATTTCTTAGCAAGCCTTCAAACTCATATCGAGGCTCTTGACCGAGTGGGTCAGTGCTCCGACAGAGATAAAGTCTACGCCGCATTCAGCATAATCGCGTAATGTATCGAAAGTGATACCGCCGGATGATTCGGTTTCGAAGCGTCCGCCAATCATTTCGACAGCCTTCTTTGTGTCTTCGATATTGAAGTTATCCAGCATGATGCGGTCGATGCCGCCCACGTTCATGGCCTGTTGCAGTTCGTCGAAGTTGCGTACTTCGATTTCGATCTTCAGGTTCTTACCTTTTTCTTTCAGGTAGTTCTGTGCACGGGTAATTGCTTGTTCGATACCACCGGCAAAGTCTACGTGATTATCTTTCAGCAGGATCATATCGAACAATCCGATGCGGTGATTAACGCCACCACCGATCTTTACGGCATCCTTTTCCATCATACGCATACCCGGAGTTGTTTTGCGGGTATCCAGCACACGGGTTTTAGTACCTTCCAGTGCCTTGACATATTTGCGGGTTGTCGTTGCAATACCGCTCATACGCTGCATCACGTTCAACATCAGGCGTTCTGTCTGTAATAATGACTGCACTTTACCTTCTACGGTGAAAGCGATGTCGCCTTTCTTAACCTCTGCACCGTCATTGATGAAGATTGTCATTTTCAGTTCCGGGTCGAAGTCGTGGAAGATACGTTTAGCCATTTCAACGCCGGCCAGTACGCCATCTTCTTTAATGATAAGCTGGCTTTTTCCCATAGCAGTATCGGGAATGCAGCATAATGTTGTATGATCGCCGTCGCCAATATCTTCGGCAAACGATAATTTAATTAAGTCGTCGATTAACTGATCCATTTGTTATTCTATTCTGATTGATTGTATAATCGCTTTATCCCCATCGGCACGATAAGTGATGTTTACACGGTATTCGCCTGAAGCTGTCGGAAGTTTTCCAACAAAGAAACCTGCGTCCTTTTTATCCGCGTGATGTACTACTGAAAAGCCTGTGGGTTTATTGCTTCCGAAGAAGGTAGACAGCATCTTTACGGCCTCGCTTCCGTTGCACTTCTTAGATGAGCCGGGTATGGCCATATCTACTTCCTGATCCATTGCTCCTGTTAGTGAAGAGGCATTTCCTCCTTTGAAGGCATTTGATATAGGAGTAATATCGGCTGCCATGACGCTCAAAAATGAGAGTATCAATGCCAATGTAAGTAATAATCGTTTCATAAGCTATCTCCTCTTTTTATGAGTTTTCTGAGGCAAAGGTATGTATTTTTCCTGTAAATTAGCGCCTTCAACACTTAAAATGTAAACGAATGAAAATAGCACTGGTCGTAATAGGCAAAACGGATGCCGGTTATTTTGTAGAGGCAATCAATGAATATAAGAACCGTTTAGTCCATTACATCCCGTTTGAAATGGAAGTGATTCCGGATATAAAGAACGTAAAGAACTTATCGGAAACCCAACAGAAAGAAAAAGAAGGTGAGTTGATATTGAAGACTTTACAGGCTGGAGACTATTTAGTATTATTGGATGAAAAAGGAAAGGATTTCACATCTGTACAGTTCTCTGCCTATATAGAAAAGAAGATGCATACAGTTCCGAAGCGGCTGGTCTTTGTTGTGGGTGGGCCATACGGATTTAGTGAAACTGTTTACAAGGCCGCTTCCGAAAAGATCTCATTAAGTAAGATGACTTTCTCGCACCAGATGATCCGCCTGATCTTCGTGGAACAGATCTATCGGGCGATGACCATATTGAATAATGAACCTTATCATCACGAATAAAAGTAATGTGTTAAGGTAAGAAATGTGCCGATATGCCAGTTAAAGAATAGAATTAGCATTCTCTTAATTGGCATATCGGCACATTGTATAATTGTCACATTATTACTCTCTTGTCTTCTGTATCAATAAATAATCCAGTAACGTCATTGCTGCCATTGACTCGACAATAGGCACAGCCCGGGGAAGTACGCACGGGTCATGGCGTCCGCGAGCTTTCAAGATGGTACCTTCTCCATCCATATCGATGGTTTCCTGTTCCATCAGGATCGTAGCCACAGATTTGAAGGCAACACGGAAATAGATATCCTGTCCGTTGGAAATTCCTCCCTGAATACCGCCTGAGTTGTTGGTACGTGTATTGATATGTCCGTTGTCATTGAAGAAACGGTCGTTGCGTTCGGAACCACGATACAAGGCAGCATCGAATCCATCGCCGTATTCAAACCCTTTTACTGCATTGATCGTCAGCATGGCATGACCTAAAGCTGCATGTAGTTTACCGAATACCGGTTCTCCCAGACCGACAGGCGTGCCTTTTACCACACAAGTGATCACTCCACCGATCGTATCGCCTTTTGATTTCACTTCGGCAATCAATGTTTCCATTTCGGCAGCCTTAGCCGGATCAGGACATCTTACTGCATTTTCTTCTGTCAGGTTGAGATCATATTCTTTATAACTGCCTTCCAGCTTGATAGGGCCGACCTGAGAGGTGAATGCCTGTATATTGATTCCTTTCTGGCGCAATGCCAGTTTTGCAATTGCACCGGCAACGCATCTGGCTATCGTTTCGCGGGCAGAAGAACGTCCACCGCCACGAGGATCGCGGATGCCATACTTCGTCTGGTAAGTATAATCTGCATGTGAAGGGCGGTAAACCGTCTTCATATTGTCGTAATCCGACGAATGTTGGTTCTTGTTCCAGATAATGAATCCGATCGGTGTACCTGTAGTCTTTCCTTCGTAGATACCGGAAAGGAACTGTACTTCATCGTCTTCCTTACGGGGTGTCGTGATTTTTGATTGTCCCGGTTTACGTCGGTTCAATTCTTGCTGGATAAACTCTGTGTCCAGTTCGATGCCCGCCGGACATCCATCGATAACACCTCCGATACCCGGGCCGTGTGATTCGCCGAATGAGGTTAATCTGTATATATTTCCGAATGTATTCATACTTGATAAATGAAAAAGTGGAGAATTAAGAATGAGTCTGGAAATGAAAATGAGGAATGCAGAATCTCTTTTAATTCTTCATTCCCCATTCTGCATCTTTCTTTTTATTTATTAGTGGCAGCTACCGCATCCGCAACCACCTTCGTGATTGTGGTCACCGCAATCGCTTCCGCAGTCATCGCATCCGCAACCACATCCGCCAGCCGGAGCTGATAACGCTGCAATTTCTTCTGCTGTCGGTTCATGAACATCGATAACCTCACCGCTGAAGTGTAAAGTCTCACCAGCCAACGGGTGATTGAAGTCCATAACAACCACATCGTCTTTAACTTCAAGGATAGAACCGTTCAGACGGTTACCGTTCGAGTCCATCATAGGAACTGTGTTACCTTCTTTGATCACTTCCGAGTCAAATTTACCTTCAACTTCAAAAATGTTTTTCGGCAGATCCAATACATGATCTTCCACATATTCTCCGTATGCGTCGGCAGGAGCGATAGAGAAGTCGAATTTGTCACCTACTTCGAGACCTTTCAAAGCATCTTCGAAAGCAGGAAGCATGGCGCCTGTTCCAAAGATGAATTTTAAAGGAGCTTCTGTCACTGCTTTTTCCATCAACTCGCGCTCTTCACCTTCTCCTACGTTCAGGTCGTATGTAACCGCAACGAACTTATTTGCTGTAATTTTCATTTTTAATTGTATTTGTAATAAATAAAACGAGACAAATTTACGTATAATTTCCGAGTTAATCAGGTTATTCTTTTAAAAATAAAGATATGTAATGTTTTAATCTATAATATACTTATCTTTGTCGGCTGAAACAAAAATCTACAAATTATATATTTTAGCAGTGAGTAGATAGTGTTTATCGATAGGTTAATAAAGTTGTAGTTACACATGTGGTTTTCTAAATTGAGGGACTTTTTCTTTCCTTGTTGTATGGATAACAGAAGGTTAGTAAGTCTGTTTTTTTCCTGTTTGATCCTGAAGTTTATGTGGTTTAATTTGCTCTGGTGCATGTTATCCACGTTTACTCCGTTTTCAAAGATAGAGACCTATCTGGATACTCTGCTGGTAGCCTTGTTATTATTATTGCCGTTGGTCTGTTTCCGGGCGGTAAAGGTTACTTTGGTAATCTTCGTGTTGATGGACTGTTTGTTTGTCTCCAACCTGATGTATTTCCGTACTTATTTTACGGCAATCCCATTGGATAGCTATTCGTTGGCAGCCAACCTGACTGAGTTTTCAGGAAGTGTGTTTGACTCACTACGGATAGTAGATACTTTATTTCCGCTCTCGACTTTGGTGGTCGGTCTCTTATGGTGGTTCAACTACCGGAAAGGAACAGATATTAAAACAGTTCAAGGGGGTAAAATGCCTTTAGCCTTTGTCCGGTATATTTGTCTGATATTACTTGTTTCTTTGTTTCCTGCGATCCGGCTTTGGAGCCAGAATGGCTTTAAAACAGCCTACGAGAAATTGCAGGATGCCTATCTTCATACATGCAATATCCCGATGTATACGATATTCGGTTCTCTTTATTATGACTATTCATGTAGTAATATCACATACAGTCCGGAAATAAAGGATCGCATTGACTCCTGGTTAACCAGGAGAACGGATTGGAAATCCGTTCTCCCAAAGACTTATTCAAGGGATAATTGTATTATTATTTTAGCTGAATCTCTGGAAAGTTGGGTACTCGAAAAGACAGTCGAAGGGCAGGAGATAACGCCGAATCTGAACCGGATAATAAGGGATTCATCCGTAATCTATGCTCCTCATGTATTATCGCAGGTAAAAGGCGGCCGTTCTATCGATGCGCAATTACTGGTAAATACAGGTCTTTTACCTATAAACTCCGGGCCTTATAGTATAAAATTCCCGGACTCATATTATCCTTCACTGGCAAAAGCGTTTAAAGAAAAGTATAAAGACTCTGAAGCGTATAGTCTGACTATTGATAAACCGATGGTATGGAATCAGTGTGTAATAACACCGGCCATGGGTTATGATAGCTTGGTTTCAAAGAAATGTTTTATAAAAGAGGAGCCTGTCGGATCGCGTGGACAAGTGGGCGATCGTGCCTTTCTGCGTCAGTGTTTGAAGAAGATTCGGAATAATGAAGTCTGGAATGAATCGGGAAATACATTTCTGCAATGCGTAACTTATTCGGGGCATAATCCTTTCCTCTTGCCGGATTCTCTGAAAAAGGTATTCTTTTCTCCCGAAGTACCCGAAGTACTTAATAACTATATGACGATGGCCAACTATACAGACCGGGCTCTCGGTGAATTCATCGCACAACTTCGTGCTGATAAACGTTTTGAAAATACGTTGATCATGATCATGGGAGACCATGAAGCGTTAGGCACAGTAAGAAAAGAACTCTGCGATGATCCGGTAGGGAAGCAGATCGTTTCAGATAAGTCATTTGTTCCTTTGATCATACTAAATGCACCTTTCAATTTATATTATGGGAAGGTAATGGGGCAGGTGGATGTATATCCGACTTTATTGGATTTGTTAGGCCTGAATGATTATTGGTGGCGAGGATTGGGAGAAAGCATACTAGATCCTCATAGACCGGGTTTTGAAGTGGATCCCCAGTTGAATGTTCTGGGAGATACGGCGGGAGTTTCTAAAGAGGATATTTATATGGCTAAGAAAGCTTGGGAAATATCAGATATGATTATCCGGTACGATTATCTGGGACATCGGCATGATCTGAATAAAAGGACTGATATAGTTGCTGTTAAGTAATAAAAAAGCCGATTCTGGAGAGAACCGGCTTATAGGGGTTTATTTCTTGTCGATCGCTTTTTTCAATGCGTTCAATGCTGTATCCAGAACGGAACGTGGACAACCAATATTCAGTCGCATATAACCTTCTCCGCCAGGGCCGAACATACTTCCATCATTCAACAATAAGCCGGCTTTCTCCTGAAATAGTTTAACCAGTTCTTCCTGGCTTAACTTCAAATCGCGGCAATCCAGCCAGACCAGGAAGGAGGCTTGTGGAGGATATACTTTGATCTTCGGCAGTTTTGTTTTGAAGAATTCGTCTACGAAACGGACATTCTCCATTATATACATTCGCATTTGTTGTAACCATTCGGCTCCGTATGTATAAGCCGCTTCAGTTGCCGTATAAGCAAAGATCGTACCGTCACCCAGTTCTCCGGCTTCCAGGAATTCGTAAAATTCTTTTCTTATCCTTTCGTTAGGAACGATAGAGTAGGAAGTTACGATGCCCGCAATATTAAATGTCTTGCTTGGCGCCATGAAAGTAATACTGCAATTGGCGGCAGCTTCCGAAACGGTGGCAAACGGATGATGGGTGAATTGCGGGTAAGCCATTTCTGCATGTATCTCATCTGAAACGACCAGGATATTATGCTTTGCACAGATTTCAGCGAGTTTGATCAGTGTATCTTTTTTCCATACAATTCCGCCCGGGTTATGAGGATTACAAAGGATCAGGACTTTACATTGCTCGTCAATCACGGATTCGAGTTGGTCGAAGTCCATTTCATAAATACCATCAACCAATTTCAACGGATTATTTACCACTTCACGTTTCATGCTTTCCGGCACGATACGGAAGGGATGATATACAGGAGGTTGTATGATAACTTTATCTCCCGGCTTGGTGAAACACTGGATTACGAAGCCAATTCCTTTCACAATACCCGGAATATAGCTAAGCCATTCCCGTTTGATCTTCCACTTTTGTTTGTAGTCTACCCATTCGATAATACTTTGATAGTAAGAGTCTGAACCGAAAGTATAACCGAATATTTCGTGCTCACAGCGTTTTTTTATCGCATTGACAATAAAGTCAGGTGTACGGAAATCCATATCGGCAACCCATAGAGGAGTAAGATTCTCATTGCCGTACCGCTCTTTGATCGCATCATATTTGACGCAATTGGTTCCGCGGCGTTCAATTACTTCGTCAAAGTTGTATTGTTTCATTTTATCTTAGTTCAGTCAGTTTTTCTTAGTTTGTCGATTGATCGGGGTCAAAGATACAAATTATTTTATCTGATTCTTTTTATTTTGATATTTCTGATATTTTTCGCTACTTCGCACTAGTTATGGAATTACCAGAGGAACAACATATCTTAAAGGAGATCGCAAAAGGGGATATAAAAGCTTTCGAACAGCTTTTTTTCTGTTACCAACCTAGGTTGGTATATTTCCTTGTCGGCCTGACGCACGACAAGGAAGTCAGTCGCGATATAGCCCAGGATTTGTTTCTTACGTTGTGGAAAGACCGGGTAAAGCTGAAAGACGTTCGTTCTTTTTCTTCCTATCTATTTCAAATGGCACGTTTTACCGTCTACGATTATTTCGACCGTCTTGCCGTCTCGGAAAAGTATACGAATGAGTTTTTGTTGGAAGCTTCCGTCTCCCAATCGGAAGAAGAAGCGCTGTTTGCGCGTGAGTTGCAAAGTATTATCAGCCGTACGGTCGAACAGATGTCTCCCCAGCGGAAATTGATTTACCAAATGAGCCGTGAACAAGGTCTGTCTAATGATGAGATTGCCACCCGCCTGAATATCAGTAAACGAACTGTAGAAAACCATCTGACGGCAGCATTAGCCATTCTTCGGAAGGTACTTTATCTTTTCTTCCTCGTTTGTATAGAATAAAAGTCTTTATATCCGATAAAAGTTTCACTATGGAGAAACAACTGTTTCACTTAAAAGAAACAAGTGTTTCACTTAGGTGGAACAAATGTTTCAACTAAAGGAAATGATTGAAACTTTCAGAAAAAAAATATTTTGATTGTGTGTATCCGTCCGGTTAACCTACATCCTTATAAAGACGGATATTTTATGGAAGAAAACAACAATACAAAACAATTGATGCGACTGTACTTCGGAAAACACTTTTCCCGGTATGGACGTATCTTGTTTGGACGTTGGTTGAAGGCGGACGATGGAAAAATAGAAAAGGAGGAAATGCTACAGGATTTATGGGAGAAGTCGCAGCCGGAAGTGACCGCTTCGACTCATAGCGACTGGGAAATCCTGCAAAGGCATCTTTCCGTCGCTCCTGTCCGGGAACGTTCGGTGCCATTGTATCGTCAATGGTTAAAGTATGCTGCCGTTATTGCTTTACTGATTATGACCGCCGGAATAACCTATTGGACAACCGATAATTTTAAACCGGCCCGTCATGTGGAAATGGCACAGATATTTGTCCCTTACGGAGAAAGTGAGCAGGTGGTATTGCCTGACGGTTCGAAGGTGTGGGTGGATGCCGGTACGCTGTTGGTTTATCCGAAAGATTTTACCGATACCGATACACGAACGGTTTACCTGACCGGGCAAGCTTCATTTTCTGTCCGGAAAAATCCGAAGCAACCGTTTATTGTAAAGACGACTTACCTCGATGTCCAAGCCTTGGGTACCGTATTTACTGTGGATGCTTATCCGAGCGATTCATGTTCCATGGCTACATTGGAAGAGGGAAGTGTGCTGGTGTCCGTAAGGGATGAGAACATTCAACCAACCATATTAAAGCCGGATCAGCAATTAGTCTATTCACATTCGGAACATACAGTAATGGTTCATTCTATCGATGCTTCCTTATATAATATGGAAAGAAACGGTTATCTGATATTTGAAAATACATCATTCAATCGTTTAATGGCTTCTTTGGAACGTAAGTTCAATGTAACGATCCATTATAATTCCCAGAAGTTTGCTGAGGAATATTATAATGTGAAATTCTCACCGGATGAAAAGCTGGAAGATGTGCTGAATATTTTGCAACAATTGGTTGGTATACATTATAAAATAAAAGGGAATGTGGTATTTATAAACTAAAATATAGGAGAGAACAGGTATGAACAAAAGAAAACCGGAAAGACAGAAAGTGCGAAAATCCCTCTTTCCGGAATTCGAAATCGATCATTGAACATCTTTGTATTGACGAGTAAATCGTCAGATTTTATTAATATTCAATTTTCAAACATACAAATATATGAAATTAACTAATCTAATACCTATAAATAACGGAAAAAGTATATCCAAGCTGTTATTTATAACAGCTTTGTCTATCAATAGTTTATATTCTTATGCGCAACACCAACAGGTGAGCTTGACTGGGAGTAATGTAACGTTGAAGACTGCTTTTAAACAGATTGAGCAGCAGACTAAACTGTTTGTCGACTATAATACCCAGGAAGTTAATGACTCACGTGTCCTGACAAAGTTACCCAAAAACAGTAATGTGAAAGAGGTTATGGAGCAATTACTGGAAGGTTCCGGTTGTTCGATAACATTTAGTAACGGGCATATTATTATTAACAAGCAAGACCGGGTTGCTTCAACAACGAAGAATGTATCGGGTATTGTAAAAGATGAAAGAGGTGAGCCTGTTATCGGAGCGAACGTAGTAGTAAAAGGAACGACGAACGGAACGGTTACAGATATGAACGGACGGTATAGTCTGAGTGTTCCTGAAGGTAGTACGTTACAGATATCTTACATCGGTTACAACACCCAGGAAGTGAAGGTCGGAAGCGGAAATGTAGTAAATGTTTCACTTCGCGAAGATTCCGAAGCATTGGATGAGGTCGTTGTTATCGGTTACGGTACGGTGAAGAAAAGCGACTTGACAGGTGCTGTCGGTTCCGTACAGATGAAAGATGTAAGCCAGGTGGGTATAACCAGTGCCGACCGTGCATTGCAGGGGCAAATAGCCGGTGTACAGGTAAATGCCAGAACCGGTCAGCCGGGTGAATCGATGATGATCCGTGTCCGTGGTAGCAATTCCCTGGCTGGTGGTAACGAACCGCTTTATGTAATAGACGGTATGCCGGTAGAAAAGATGAATTCGGATATCAACCCGGAAGATATCTTGTCGATGGAGGTATTGAAAGATGCATCTTCTACAGCTATCTACGGTTCGCGTGGTGCGAACGGTGTCGTTATGATTACGACTAAAAGAGGTCGCACGGGTGATACAGTCCTGGAATATAATGGTTATGTAGGTATTTCTTCACTAAGAAAGAAGCTGGACTTATTGGGAAAAGACGATTATATAGCTATGGTAAATGAGGTTTCCCAAAATGACGGAAACGGTATTGCTATCACACCGGAACAGGCGGCTTCACTACCGAATAACGATTGGCAGGATTTAGCCTATCAGACTGCTTTGACACACAGTCACCAGGTTTCTGTTTCGGGAGGTACGGATAAGACGAAGTTGTATTCCTCTCTGAACTATATGAACCAGGAAGGTATTATCAAAGGTTCTAATTATAACCGTTTTGCTTTGCGTATCAATGGAGATCAGAAGTTAGCAAGAAACTTGTCATTGAATGCCAGCATCGCTTATTCATATGGAACCCAGAACACGGCTAACAGTAATGCAGACGGTTGGGGCGCAATTGCTTATACGGCAATGGTTATGTCTCCTATACAGGAAATAAAGGATGCCGATGGAAAGTATACAAATTTCTCGGGAACTCCCTGGGGAGGAACGAATCCTGTCGGTATGGCAGAATTGTATAAAGATAAAACTGTCAATTCCCGTTTATTAGCGAACTTGTCTCTTATCTACGATATTATTGATGGGTTAACTTTCCGTGTGAATGCCGGAGCAGAAGTAAATGCAGCAAGTAAGGATCGTTATATTCCGATCGGTTTATCAGCTGGTGGAAAGCTGGATGGAGACGCCTCCAAAGAAAAAGCAAATTATTATACTATCATCAATGAGAACATCTTGACTTACGACAAGAAATTCAATAAAAATCATGCATTGAATCTGATGGGTGGTGTTACTTTTCAAACATACCAGTGGAACCAGCTGAAAGGTAGTGGAACAGGCTTTTTAAGAGATGTTTATGAAACCAATAATTTGGGAGTGGCATCGACTCCGGGAATTCCGGCTTCAGGATTTAGTGATTATCGGATGGTATCTTTTCTGGGACGTGCTAATTATAATCTGATGGAAAGATATTTACTTACTGTTACAGCTCGTTATGATGGTTCATCCAAATTTAGTAAGAATCATAAGTTTGCTTTTTTCCCTTCAGCAGCGTTGGCATGGCGTGTTTCGGAAGAAGATTTCATGAAAGATATCGACTGGATGAGTAATCTGAAACTACGTGGTAGTGTCGGCCAGACAGGTAACCAATCGATTGATCCCTATCAGACATTTGCTCAATTAGGAACCTCCAGCCCTATTTTCGGAGGTGGTAAAGATATTGGTTTTGGTTTATCTTCTATGGCAAATGACGATTTGAAATGGGAAACAACTACGCAGACGGATATAGGTGTGGATATGGGTTTCTTTGGTAACCGCTTGAGCGTAAGTTTTGATTATTATTGGAAACAAACGCGAGATCTGTTGTATAAAGCGACTCTTCCTCCTTCTTCTGGATATTCTTCTATGTTGAGAAATTTAGGACGTATCGATAATAAGGGATTTGAAATCTCTATCAATACAATCAATATGAAAGGGAAAGTGAACTGGACGACTAACTTAAATATAACATCCAATAAGTCGGTAGTAAAAGATTTGGGTTCGGATGTGTATGGCAATAAGATTCAGCGCATAGATGCTCCTATCGGTGGTGGAAACTGGTTCCCGCTGTTTGTCGGTAAAGCTCCGTTCCAGTTGTATGGTTATGAGATCGAGGGGATTTATCAAACGGATGAGGAAGCCCGTCAGAATGGAGAGGCAACAAAGAAGGCTGGTGATTACCGTTATAAAGACACAGATGGAAAAGCCGGTATAACAACAGGTGATAAGACAATTATCGCAAATACGCAACCAAAGTTTACGTTCGGTTTGACAAATGTTATTAATTGGAATAATTTTGAATTGTCATTCCTGGTGATCGGAAGTGTAGGTGGCGATATTGTAAATGAGTTTAATAAAAGTATCACCAATATCGGCGGAACATGGAATGTCCGTAAAGATGTTTGGCAAAATCATTGGACACCTGAAAATCCAAATGCCAAGTATGCACGCGCATCTGCTGCCACTAAAGATTATCTGGCCTTCGGAGACCCGAGCTCTGTTTGGGTGGAAAACGGATCGTATCTGCGTTTCAAAGATATCAAACTGGCTTATGCATTGCCATCGCAGTGGTTTGCAGGATCACGTAAACCCAATATCTCGGTTTATCTGAGCGGACAGAACTTGATCACGATTACAAGCTATTCTCATTATGATCCGGAAGCATCCTGGACTTCTTCAGCCGTGAACGGATGGGATAGAGGGGTTTATCCGTCTGCAAAATCATTTACTTTGGGTTTACAGGTTAAATTTTAATACGTATAAAAAGAATGAAAACACTGATTAAGAATATATTACTGGCAGTACCGGTTATATTATCTGCTTCTTGTACCGATTGGCTGGAAGAAGATCCGAAAACGTTTATTTCTCCTTCTTCCTTCTATCAAACGGTGGAAGATTTTGACGGAGCTTTGAAAGGGTTGTATCCTCAGGGACAAAACCTGAATCTAACAGAGGTTTTTGCCGACTATAATGATAAGCCGGAAGCCGCAGAACAGGTCGGTGATATTTGGGCCAATAATCCGGGATATGGTTTTTATGCCTTTAGAAATGCCTGGTCTGGGCCATACAGTACGATTAAGAATGCTAATATGATTTTGGAATCGATAGAAGATAAGGATTTTACTGCCGAAACCAAGAATCGTATCATCGGGGAGGCAAAATGCTTGCGTGCCTGGTCTTACTTTACGCTGGTTCAGTTCTTTGGCGATGTACCTTTGCGGGATAAGGTTGTGACCAGTGATGCTGATGTGGCGATAGATCGTACGCCGCAGGCAGAAATCTACAAGTTTATATTTGATGATATTCTGGATGCGGAACAAAAACTTCCGGAAGAAGCACAGGAAATGGGACGTGTAAATAAATTGGTTGTGAAAGCTATTATGGCTCGTATCTATCTGACTTCTGCCGGCTTTCCGATGAATCAGAAGGAAAATTATGCAAAAGCCAAAGAGAAAGCGCTCGAAGTGATCAACAGTGGTCAATATTCTTTGATGCCTACGTTCGATAAAGTCTTTAAGACGGAACGTTATACGGCGGAAACTATTTGGGCTCAATTGTTCTCAGCTCCCGATAGTTATAGTGGTATGCATAATGAATCTTCACCGATCGGTAGCCAGACTGCCTTGTATTTGCCGACAGATGCTTTTATCGCCAGCTTCGATAAAGGTGATATGCGTAAAGAATGGGGAATCAAGCCTGAATATGTAAATGCGAAAGGGAATAAAGTCATCGCACGTACATATTATAATAAGTATATCAATGAAGAATATCTGGAACAGGAATTACCCGCATCAAATACCAATATCCTGACCTGGCAGACTCAATTGATCCGCTTGGCTGAAATGTATCTGATTGCTGCGGAGGCTGAAAATGAGATAAACGGGCCGGCCGGTGCCTATCAATATATCAATGCTTTCCGTAAACGTGCCCGTGTCGATCAGAGTGACCCGACAAATGTGCCTGATCTGAGTGGGCTTTCTCAGGATCAGTTCCGGGAAGCAGTGCTGCTGGAACGCCAGCATGAATTGTATGAAGAAGGTTTTGCCTGGTACGATCTGAAACGTACCCAGACATTCGACAAGGTACAGAAAGCACGTGGTAGCAGATTGAATGTCCCTATTGGTGCTTACAACAATACCTGGTTGATCCCTGATACCGAAATTCTGAATAATAACATTTCTCAGAATCTGGATTACAGATAATTAATGTAGAATACATGAAGGGCCGGTCTGAAATATTTTCTGGATTGGCCCTTCTTATATCCATATATAAGAAATGAAAAAGCGATTTGTTTACTTTTTATTTATATGTGTTGCAAGCCTGGTCGCTTGTAGCAATCCGGTTGATCCTGCTGCATTAAACCTGGATACGGCAAACATTAACCGGTTGATCTCTTTTCGTGGAGAATTGAATAATGGTGTGAAACAACTTTATCCGGAAGAACCTTATAAGGCATTTTGGGCAGAGAATTGGAACAGTCCGGATCAGTCGGTCTCCTGGAAAGTTAATACGAATGGAGAAGACTATTTGGCGGAAATGATAGTCTGTGCAAATAATCTGGAGGAAGGTGAAGAGACAGAACTGATCCTTTCCAATGGAACGGATAGCATCTGTTGTCCTATAAATAGTATCGGATGGCAGCGTTGCCGGTTCCCTCGTCCGTTGCATTTTGATAAAGGAACATCTGTTTTATCCCTAAAGATCAACAAGCCGGGTAAAAAGGATGATTTCAATGTATATCTATATGCGTTGGAAGTAACCAGGCCGGATGCTTATGACCGGTTGCAGGCTGAAGCAGCATCACTCCGCAGCAATACATCCTGGATGGCGGATTTGCCTTACGGCTTTTTCTTCCACTGGAATTCAAAAAGTATGCCGCAGTCAGGAGAACCGTTAGCCTACGAAGATGCAGTCAACAATTTTGATGTAGACCGTTTTGCCCGAACTGTTTATGAATGTGGCGGCAAATTGATATTTTTTACTACTTCATGGGCAGAATATTATTTCCCGGCTCCGATACAGGCGATCGATTCTATTTTACCGGGGCGTACTACAAAAAGAGATTTAGTGGCAGATTTATCCGAAGCATTGGGAAAATACGGTATTCCTCTGATACTCTATTACCATGTCGGTCATGGCGATAAAGAATGGTGGGAGAAGCAGCATTATACACGTGATAATGCCGGCGACCTGTTTACAAATGTGGAAAAAATAGTAGGAGAGATCAGTATGAGGTATGGAAATCGCCTGGCCGGTTTATGGATGGATGACGGTATAGGCTATTATCCTAACGGGGCCTCGTTTGAAAGGATTGCTAAAGCAGCCAAAAGCGGAAATAAGGATCTGGCTATCTGTTTCAACTCCTGGATATTGCCGAAGTTGACAGATTTCCAGGATTATTATGCCGGGGAATTAGGCTTGTCTTTAGCTAGTGCAGGTGTTGATGATCCTTGTCTGCCGTTGAATAGTGACGGATTGTTCCACGGAGGAGCTCAGGATGGTTTACAGGCTACTTTCTCGGGCACTCTGGAGCCGGGGGACTGGACACATATTTATAAAGACTCCATTATCGGCGATCCTGTTCTTTCTATCGATGAATTGACGCAGGTCGTAAAAGAATCCAATAAACGGAAGAACCTTCCGATGATTAATGTGCGGATCTATCAGGATGGAACAATCTCTCCGAAATCGTATGCCTTATTGAAGGAATTGAACAAACGTATCAGCGAAGAGTAAAGGCTGGAAATTATCGGATATGAAGCAAACAGGTGCTCATAAATAAGAATTCAATGAATTGAGGGTTGGTTATCTGTTAAAATGCAAGATGACTACCCTCTTTTCTTGATAAATGAAACAAAAAGCAACATTTTTCTTTTAAATCCTTTGCTCGTATAAATTATTATTCTACATTTGCAGCGTCAAACAAAATAAAGACGATAAGAAAAGATGATGAACAATGTATTACATATTATTCTCGTGGTGGTCCTTCTAGTCATTAGTAGGTAAGGAGAAAGGTGTGTAAGAAGTTGTGAAGTCGTAAATGATATTTCTTAAGCCTTTCTCCATATAGAGAAGGGCTTTTTTATTGACTAAAAGATAAAAACAAATATGATGAAGAATCCGTTAAGAAGTTCATATAGCACAGAGGGCAGACGCATGGCCGGAGCCCGTGCATTGTGGCGTGCCAACGGCATGAAAGAAGAGCAGTTCGGTAAACCAATTATAGCCATTGTGAATTCATTTACCCAGTTTGTGCCGGGACATGTGCATCTGCACGAGATCGGTCAGCAGGTAAAGGCGGAGATTGAAAAGCTCGGTTGCTTTGCCGCCGAATTCAATACGATTGCCATCGACGACGGTATTGCTATGGGACACGACGGAATGCTTTATTCCCTTCCTTCACGCGACATTATTGCAGACAGCGTGGAATATATGGTAAATGCCCATAAAGCAGATGCTATGGTTTGTATCAGTAACTGCGACAAGATCACTCCGGGTATGCTGATGGCAACGATGCGTTTGAATATCCCGACTGTATTTGTATCGGGAGGCCCGATGGAAGCCGGAAACCTGGATGGCCGTGCACTCGACCTGATCGATGCCATGATCGAAGCTGCCGATGACTCGATAAGCGACGAACAAGTAGAAAAGGTGGAACGTTCAGCCTGTCCGACCTGCGGTTGCTGCTCTGGTATGTTTACCGCCAATTCGATGAACTGTCTGAATGAAGCCATCGGTCTGGCCCTTCCCGGAAACGGAACTGTTGTTGCAACACACGCCAACCGTGCCCGCCTGTTCAAGAAAGCGGCTAAAATGATTGTCGATAATGCTTATAAATATTATCGTGATGGCGACGACTCGGTTCTGCCGCGCAGCATCGTTACCCGTCAGGCATTCCTGAATGCCATGTCGCTCGATATTGCGATGGGAGGGTCTACCAATACGGTTCTTCACCTGCTGGCAGTCGCCCATGAAGCAGAAGCTGATTTCACCATGAAGGATATCGATATGCTTTCACGTAAAACCCCGGTTATCTGTAAGGTTGCACCCAGCTGTTCATACCATGTGGAAGATGTGAACCGTGCAGGCGGTATCATCGGTATTATGAGCGAGCTGGTAAAAGCCGGCCTGGTAGATGGTTCGGTAAAACGCGTGGACGGTATGACATTGTCAGAAGCTATCGATCGATACAGCGTTACTTCCGTAAATGTAACGGATGAAGCAATAAATATCTATAAGAGTGCTCCGGCGCACCGTTTCAACCTGGTGCTCGGTTCACAGGAAAGCTATTATAAGGAACTCGATACGGATCGTGCAAACGGTTGTATCCGTGATGTAGAACACGCCTATGTAAAAGATGGCGGTCTGGCCGTCCTTTACGGAAACATCGCCCAGGACGGTTGTGTGGTAAAGACTGCCGGAGTAGATGAAAGCATCTTCCGCTTTGCCGGCCCTGCCAAGGTATTCGACTCGCAGGATGCCGCATGCGAAGGTATCCTTCAAAACAAAGTCGTCTCCGGCGATGTCGTCGTTATCACCTATGAAGGTCCCAAGGGTGGCCCGGGTATGCAGGAAATGTTGTATCCGACCTCTTATATAAAGAGCAAACACCTGGGAAAAGAATGTGCGCTGATCACAGACGGACGCTTCAGCGGTGGAACATCCGGATTGTCAATCGGACATATCTCTCCTGAAGCAGCAGCAGGCGGAGCGATTGGCCTGGTGAAAGACGGCGATATAATCGAAATCAATATCCCCGAACGAACTATAAATGTAAAGGTAAGCGACGCCGGACTGGCAGAACGCCGTCAGGCAGAAGAAGCCCGCGGAACAAAAGCCTTTACACCCCCTTTCCGCCAGCGTACGGTATCGAAAGCCCTGAAAGCATATGCCAAGATGGTTGCTTCGGCCGATAAAGGCGGTGTACGAATAGTAGAAGATTAATAAAACACCAAACACTATAATTTAGAGATGGATAAACAAAAGATAACCGGTTCGGAAGCTTTGCTGAAAGCGCTGATCGCTGAAGGAGTAGATACTATCTTCGGTTATCCGGGCGGGCAAGCGATCCCTATTTACGATAGTTTGTATGACTACAAAGATCAATTGAAACACGTTCTGGTACGCCACGAACAAGGTGCGACACATGCGGCTCAGGGATACGCCCGCGTCTCCGGTAAAGTAGGGGTAACGCTCGTCACTTCCGGCCCCGGCGCAACCAATACCATCACCGGTATTGCCGATGCATTGATGGACAGTACGCCGATGGTAGTAATAGCCGGACAGGTTCCGTCTCCGCTGCTGGGAACCGATGCTTTCCAGGAAGTTGATGTGATCGGCATTGCACAGCCTATCACGAAATGGGCTTACCAGATCCGTAAACCCGAAGAAATAGCTTGGGCCGTTTCCCGTGCTTTCTATATCGCCTCTACCGGCCGTCCGGGCCCTGTTGTACTGGACTTGGCGAAAGACGCACAGGTAGGCCTGGTCGATTATGAATATCAGAAAGTAGATTATATCCGCAGTTACCAACCGGAACCGGATATCAGGGAAGAACGTATAGAAGCCGCCGCCGCTTTGATCAACAGCGCAAAGAAACCCTTCTGCCTGGTAGGCCAGGGCGTTATCCTGGGCGGGGCTGAAGAAGAATTGAAAGCCTTCTTGCTGAAGAACGATATACCCGCAGGCTCTACCGTCTTAGGTCTGTCCGCATTACCATCCGACTTCCCGTTGCATAAAGGTATGCTGGGAATGCATGGAAATGTAGGCCCTAACCGCAAGACAAACGAATGCGATGTGCTGATCGCCATCGGTATGCGTTTCGACGACCGTGTGACCGGTGATCTGAAGACTTACGCCAAGCAAGCGAAGATCATCCACCTCGATATAGACAATTCGGAAATAGGAAAGAACGTTCCGGTAGACGTAAAAGTCCTCGGTAACGCCAAACACACCATTCCTATGATCACCGCCCTGCTGGAAGAACGCAAGCGTCCGGAATGGAATGCCGAGTTCGAACCGGATGCGAAGGAAGAGCACGACAAGGTGATCGAAAAAGAACTTTATCCGACCAGCGGCCAGCTGAAGATGGGTGAGGTAGTCCGTAAAGTCTCCGAAGCAACCAACGACGACGCTGTTCTGGTGACCGATGTAGGCCAGAACCAGATGATGGGTGTCCGTTACTTTAAATACAAACAAACCCGCAGCGTGGTTACTTCCGGTGGATTGGGAACGATGGGCTTCGGCCTTCCCGCCGCTATCGGTGCCAAACTGGGAGCTCCCGACCGCACCGTTTGTTTCTTTACCGGCGACGGTGGTATCCAGATGACCATCCAAGAACTGGGAACCATCATGCAGGAAAACCTGAACGTAAAGATCATCGTGCTCAACAACAACTTCCTCGGCATGGTACGCCAGTGGCAGGAACTGTTCTTCCACGAACGTTATTCGAATACGATCATGAAGAACCCCGACTTTGTAGCCATTGCCAAGGCATTCGGCATCGCATCCCGCGCAGTCGACAACCGCGAAGAACTGGACGATGCAATAGCGGAAATGCTGAACCACGACGGAGCTTACCTGCTGGTAGCCAACGTTGAAACCTGTGGTATGGTATATCCGATGGTTCCGGCCGGAGGAAGCGTTACGAACATGATTTTAGGTGATAAGTAAGGAGGACAAGCTATGACAACAAAGAAATTATATACCGTTATTATCTTTTCAGAGAACACAGTAGGTCTTCTGAACCAGATTACGATTATCTTTACGCGCCGGCAGCTGAACATCGAGACGCTTTCCGTTTCCCCCTCTGCTATAAAGGGAATACATAAGTTCACGATCACTACTTTTGCCGAAGAAGATATGATCGACAAGGTGGTAAAACAGATCGACAAACGTGTGGATATTCTGAAAGCCTATTACAATACGGATGAAGACCTGGTGTATCAGGAAATCGCCCTCTACAAACTGAGTACCGAGCTTTTCATCAAGATGAGAACGGTAGAGGACTTGATCCGCAAGTACAACGCCCGTATCCTCGAAGTGAACGAAACCTGTGTCGTGCTCGAAAAGAGCGGTCACTACGACGAGACACAAGCCCTGTTCAAAGAATTGAGCGAAACGATCGGTGTACTGCAATTCATCCGTTCCGGCCGTGTCGCCATTACGAAGAGTAAAGTGGAACGTCTGAGCGACATGCTTTCCTCTATGGAAAAGAAGTTGCAGGACAAACATTAATAATTAACGTAAGGTATAAAAAGAAGATTATGGAGAAGAACAAAGTAGGAGAATTTCATTTCGTCACCGAGTCCTATCTGATGGACTTCCGGGGCCGCATCACCATCCCGATGATCGGAACCTATTTGCTGCACGCAGCTTCCTGTCATGCCGCCGACCGTGGGTTCGGTTATAACGACATGACCGAAAGGCATACAGCCTGGGTACTTTCCCGTCTGGCAATCGAAATGACATCCTATCCTGCTATGTCGGAATCCGTAACCTTATACACCTGGGTAGACGAAGTCGGCAAGCTATTCACCAGCCGTTGTTTCGAACTGGTGAACGGTGAAGGCAAAACCTTCGGCTTCGCCCGTTCCATCTGGGCAGCCATCGATATGGAAACACGCCGTCCGACCCTGCTTGATGTGGAAGGGCTGAGTGCTTACGTCACCGACCGTCCCTGTCCGATCGAGAAACCCGGCAAGATCGCCCCGGTAGAAAACAACGTCTCCGGCGAACCCTACCGTGTGAAGTACAGCGACCTCGACGTAAACGGCCATCTCAACAGCATCAAATACATGGAACACCTGCTCGACCTGTTCGACATCAGCCTGTTTCGTGAAAAAGAGATAAGCCGTTTCGAAATAGCTTACCAATCCGAAGGAAAGTACGGTATGGAGCTAACCCTTCATAACCAGGAAGTTTCCCCCGGAAAGTATAACATGTCCATCTGTCACGAAGGCAAAGCCATCAGCCGCGCCGCCGTCACCTGGACATAACCGTAGGGGCGGGGTCTGCCCGCCCATCACATAGAAATAAATTATTTTATATACATTCATTTTAATAGTAAAAAGAAAATGGCAGTAATGAATTTTGGCGGCGTTGACGAAAACGTAGTAACCCGCGAAGAATTTCCGTTGGAAAAGGCAAGAGAAGTATTGAAAGACGAAACTATCGCCGTTATAGGTTATGGCGTACAGGGCCCGGGCCAGAGCCTGAACCTGCGCGACAACGGTTTTAACGTAATTGTAGGACAACGTAAAGGTGGTAAGACTTGGGAAAAAGCCGTTGCAGACGGTTGGGTACCGGGCGAAACACTGTTCGATATTGAAGAAGCATGCGAAAAAGCAACAATTATCCAGTACCTGCTTTCAGACGCAGCACAGATTGAAGTATGGCCCCGCATCAAAAAATACCTGACTCCGGGTAAGGCATTGTATTTCTCACACGGCTTCGGTATCACATACAAAGAACGTACAAACATCATCCCGCCTGCTGATGTAGACGTAATCCTGGTAGCTCCGAAAGGCTCGGGTACTTCACTGCGTCGCATGTTCCTGCAGGGCCGTGGTCTGAACTCAAGCTACGCTATCTTCCAGGATGCAACAGGCCGTGCATGGGATCGTGTAGTTGCATTGGGTATCGGTGTAGGTTCTGGTTACCTGTTTGAAACAACATTCAAGAAAGAAGTATATTCCGACCTTACAGGCGAACGTGGTACTTTGATGGGTGCCATCCAGGGATTGTTGCTGGCTCAGTACGAAACATTGCGTGAAAACGGTCATGAACCTTCAGAAGCATTCAATGAAACAGTAGAAGAACTGACACAGTCGTTGATGCCGCTGTTCGCTGAAAACGGTATGGACTGGATGTACGCTAACTGTTCAACCACTGCACAGCGCGGTGCTCTGGACTGGATGGGCCCGTTCCACGATGCAACGAAACCGGTATTCCAGAAGCTGTATAGCGAAGTTGCCTGCGGTAACGAAGCACAGCGTTCTATCGACACTAACAGCAAGCCTGACTACCGTGAAGGTCTGGAAAAAGAACTGAAAGCCCTTCGTGAAAGCGAAATGTGGCGTGCAGGTGCCGTTGTTCGCAAACTGCGTCCGGAAAACAACTAATACATATTCCTACATATAATACAGAAGAAGGCATGTCGTGACAGCATGCCTTTTTTGCGTTTTAACAATTGGCCAAAACGACTACTTGCGTTATGATTTATAGGATGTTAGATTGAATATGGTGTGACTAAATAAAACGGTCGTTTTTTCTAGTCACGCTCTGCCCATGTATAACAAGCCTGCTCCAACATTGCATAAAACAGCCCTAAATAGTAGGTTTATTGCATCTTACTGCCATTTCACGTATGATTATCTTGCTCTTTTCAAGAATAATCATACCTTTGCAAAAATGACTAGAAAAAACGACCGTTTTAGATCGCCACTTAGTATTTTAACAATTCATTAGTATTCATTTTAAACTATAAATCTATGGCAAAGAATGTAAAACCCGGCAAGCTCCGTGGCAACACTTATCCGAACAAGCTAACTAAAGATGAGAACGACAGCACGCTCAACATCATCGGCGGTATGAGCTACGGATTGAGTGACTTGGCCCAGTTGCTTGTGAAAAGTGGTATAACCCTGTTGCGTGAAGATCAGCTTGTTGATGGTTTCCGCCTGATGGCTGAAAAAGGCATTGAAATGGGGCTTATGGGCAATAACATCAATTTTGAATATTTCACTCTCCGCTTCGGTGTCAAGGGAGTATTCGATACGCCTAACGAACCTTTTACGCGCTCCAAGCATGAGGTGACGGCTTATATGAGCGTAGGAACCGACGTGCAGAAAGCCATGAAAGAAACTCTGGTTGAAAACATGGGGCCCGCACAGAATTTCGCACAGATGGAAACATTCATCAACACGGTCAACGGTGAAGTGAACAAGACTGTTACTTCCGGACAGGTGCTCGACGTTCGTGGCGTGAACCTCTCCATCAAAGGCGACGACCCTTCCGTAGGTATCTACCTGCAAAAAGAGGGCGACACCGATGAGAAACGCATCAAAGTAACCCTTCTCTTAACAAACGAACCCAAGCATCTGATGTTTATGGTGCCTACCGGACTAACTAACGGCTCCATATACCGTATGGTGCATATTTCACAGGCAGGTTCGGGCACGGCAACTGCTCGGATGTTAAAGACACCCCGTATTAATTTTAGCAACATCACTCTTAAGGCTACCGACGGCACGCCTGAATCGGGGGAAGGGGAGGATGACCGTCCGGTCATCGAGTAATAAAAGAATGGGGTATCATCTAACCGTTTGAATGAGGTACTATTCCTTCCCGTGAATACCTCCCCATTCAAACAGAAGGGATGGTACCCCCTTTAAACGGCTAGATGATACCCCATTCAAACGGGTGGATGGCATACTATTTATTGTTATGAAACATAAGTGTATATATTTTTTATTGGGGATGCTGGAAAGTCTTTTGCCTAGTAATGTGTTCGCCGAACCATTCCTGGAAGAAGAAGAGTATAGGGTTTTATGCATCCAGTCGTCAGGAAATCCTAAGATTGAGAAAAAAAGAAGGTTGTTGGTGGAGGAGGCTTTTGATAAGGCTGATATACCGATCAGCTTGAATTATCTTTTTCTCCGGACGCACGATGTACAGGTGGAGAATATCAGGAAGTTGCTGGAAGAAAACCTCGACACTTATCAGGAAACTCCGCCCGATGTCATACTGGCATTTAACGATGATGCCCTCAGGTACTTGATCCAGTCCGGACATCCTATTGCACGCCAGACTCCGATTGTCTTCAGTAATGTCATATTGCCTGCCGATACGCTTGATAAATACCCGCTGATCACCGGGCAATTGGAAACGATCGATTACCGGCAGGCTTACGAACTGGGAAAACAACTGTTCGGCGAAGTGGAAGAAGTGCAGGTCGCCTACGGATTCCAGCGGGAAGAGTATCTGCTGATCGATACCGCCCGAAAGCAGTTGGCCGACATCCCGGAATGTGCCTTTGTACGTAATTTTTACCAATATGGCCCGGCGGGAGCACGGATAGACACGATCCGGGATCCAGATACGATTGGCCGGCCGCTGACTGTGGCTTTCGACCTTCCGACGGTTTGGGAGTACGACCAGTTTTACCGGTATTACAAAAACAATACCCCTATTCGCCATTTTGGTATCAAGGCACGCGGAGAATATATCTATGTTGATTTTCTGGATTATCAGTTGCACCCGTTCATAGGGGTTACCAATGCCTATTTCTCGGACGAAGGTTTTGCCGATCTCGTGCCGCATGGGGTGATAGGCGGGTATTTTAACCGGGTGGAACCTCAGACAGAAAAGGCGGTGGAAACGGCTCTCCGTATCTTGGAAGGTGAACCCGCTGAATCGATCCCGATCGACACCGGGGTGCGTACCCCGGTCTTTGACTGGAAGTTGATGCAGCACTGGGGTATTTCAAAATCTCAATTGCCCGATGGCAGTATGGTGGTAAACAGACCGTTTATGGAAAAATATAAGAAGATGTTTATCGCAGGTGGAATTTTCGGGATCGTTTTGATAACCTTATTCATAATTTATCTGATACGAATTACAAGAAATGCCAACTTCGGACGTACCTCTTCGCAAAAGAAGCTGGACGAAGAGCAGGAACGGATGCAGAGGATGATCAATACCATCAGCGATTTTATCATCTCGATGGATTGCCGGGGAATGATCGTCTCGATCAATCCGGCGGCCCGGCGGCTTTTGGGAGTGGAGCAGGAAAACGAGGAGCTGAATGAGATACACTTTTGTTCGCTCGTGAAGCTTTCTCCCCGCTATAAACATGATGCTTTCTGGTTGCAGAAACTCGTTAACAGGTCGGTGGAAACGCACGAAAGGGAGTGCCTGCCGGAAGGTAGCCTGCTTGAACTGTATGATGGCAGGAGCTTGCAAGTTACGGGCAGCGTCCGGGCTTTGTATGTGAACGGAGAGCATGTCGGGACGCTTCTGGCCTTCCGCGATTGCACGGACAAGCTGCGAAAAGAGCAATTCCTTGAGTTTTGTATGGCGGCAGGCGATGTGTACACGTGGCAGGTGGATATGAAAAAGCAACAGGTTATATTCCATGAGTCGTTTTTCGTAACCAACGGGATCGACCGGGATGTGCCGGTCCTCAGCAAGGAGGAGTTTTTGGATATGTTGCACCCCGATGACAGCGAGCTGAAGAACGGAGGGTTGGAGAGATTATTGCGAACCCCGGATATCAACAAATCGAAGGTTCAGTTGAGGATGAAGCTTCCCGCCGGTTATGTCTGGTTTGAATTCCGCATCACTTCCATGCCCGGTGGTGTCAATAACCCGGAAGATATTCGCCTGTTCGGGATCTGCCTTAGCATACAGAAGCAGAAAGAGACGGAAGCAGATATGCAGAATATACTGAAACGGGCGGAAGAAAGCAACCGGATCAAATCGGAGTTTTTGGCTAATATGAGTCATGAGATCCGTACGCCGCTGAATGCGATTGTCGGCTTCTCTTCTATTATCAATGAGGTGGAAGAGGAGGAGAGAAGCCAGTTCCTTGAGCTGATCAGCAAGAATTGTGATATGCTGTTACAGACCATCAATGATATTTTGGATATATCCAGGGTCGAAAGCGGATATCCATTCCAGTATAAGGTATGTTACTTGAAAAGGTTCCTTTCTGAACTATGGTCTGAGGAGTTGCCCCGGTTTGAACAGACGAATGTCAATTTTTTCCTCAAGATGCCCGAAGAAGAATGCATTATGGAGACCGATCTTTTCCGCCTGAAACAGTTGCTGGTGCAACTGATCAAGAATGCCTGTAATTTTACGTCTGAAGGGTCGGTCACGCTGGGTTACCGGTATAAGGAAAGCGACAGCTCTGTTACGATTTATGTTCGTGATACCGGTATCGGCATTGCGCAGGAAGACCGGGAGGTCGCGTTCGAACGCTTTTATAAATTGGATAAGTTTACATCGGGCGGAGGACTGGGGTTGTCGCTTTGCAAAGAGATTACCCAACGCTTTAACGGTACGATACGGATAACCGACGGGCTTCATGGGAAAGGTACTTGCGTGCTTGTCGAACTTCCGGTTCATCAGGTGCAACAATAAAATAGAATAGTTATGAAACGGACTGCATATTATTGTATTTGCTTATTGGCATTTTTTTCGGTATTGGCGATAGGGTGCAAGTTGCATGTTGATAAAGAAGAAGGATTCGACGTGTGGGTGCTTCACTCCTATAAAGAGCGTTCTCCTTGGATGGAGGATATGAACCAGGGAATCATCGATGGCTTCAAGGATAACAATGTAAAGGTGAATTTGCATGTTGATTATCTGAATTCTCGTTATACGAAAGGACAGTGTGTGGATTCGGCTGTGAGTTATATGAACAGGATGAAGAAACCTGATTTGATTTTGACTGTAAACGATTTGGCTACTGCCGCCGTCTTGAACTCTAATCATTCTTTTGCGGAAGAAACAAATGGGGCGCCTATCGTTTTCTGCGGTGTAGACTATCCGGATTCGCTGCCGTTGTCTAAGCCAGGGTTTTCACATGTGGCCGGATTTACTACCCGTTTGAATATCAGTGATGTGTATAGGCTAGGTACTATGTTGACAAGGAAAAACTTGTATGTGCCTTTCTTTGGCACTGATTTGGAATCAATAGCTTTGAAGGAAATAAAGAACCAGGCACAAAAAATAAGCCATACGGTTATAGCGGTTAATGTAGATACGATATCAAGTGACTGGAGTTATCATGATGTGTATTATAGGGTTATTGATGATCATTTTCAGACTTTGGGTATTTTGCCAGTGTGGACTTCGTTTGTCGGCATGTTTGTTAAAGATTCGTTTACCCCTTTTGTCGCGGTAAGCAATGAAGGATTCGGACAGGGCATATTAGGAGGATATTTTACCTCTTCTTACGATTTAGCTTATGACGGAGCGGAGCTTGCCGCGAAAATATTAACACGGAAGAAGATAGGCAACAGGATACAAGAAAGTCAAAAGAAATTGTGGATAGACTGGGAGGTTTATGATAGGTTTAATTATGCGTTTGAAGGTTCGCTGAACAATATGGAGTTTATCAATGTCCCTTTCCATATAAAATATAATTGGCAACTGAAAATAATAGGCATTATCGGGGTCGTGCTATTTACAATCTTGTTTGTCTTTGCTATTTATAAAATAAGATTGTCCAAGAACCGGCGCATAGAGAATGAGCGCAAGCTGGTTCAACAACGCGACAACCTGCAGGTTATAACGGATTCGATTAACGAAGGGGTCATCACTGTCGATGAGCATGGGCTGATAGCTTCAGCTAATCTTCGGGCTAAAATGTTGTTGCGTGTGGAAAGTAATATCCTGGATACTCCTTTTTCCGATTGGGTGACAATTTCCGATCCTGCGCTTGGAGAAAAGGCGGGTGGGATATTCTACGATCAGTTGAAGGCGAAAAAGTCGGTTCGCTTTTCTCCGATGGCGCGTATAGAGTCAAAGAAAAATGGCTATTACTTTTTGGTAAACGGGGAGCTTGCCCCGCTGATCATTAATGGAGAGGTAAAAGGGGCTATCTGTGTTTTTTCTGACCGTACGGATGAGTTTACAACCGGTGAGTATTTGTCGCTGACAACGGATATCGGGCAATTGTTCTTCTGGTGGTTCGATTTCCATAAGAAGTGCTTTTTGGTGGATCCTGCCTTTTTTACGAATTGGGGGATAGAGGATGACGGGACACATACGCTGTCGGTAGAAACTGTTTTGAGTTTTCTGAACCCTGAGGATATTGAAGAGTGGAAATCTTTTTATGAGAAGAAGCGTTTCAGCAATAATGTGCGTGTTACTCGTGAGGTACGCATGAACCTGAATGGGATAAGCGAGCAGTATTGGGAAGTTCGTATGTCTTATCACCAGAATGAAGAGGACACATTGCCGCAGTTGTACGGTCTTTGTATTAATATCCAGGATTATAAAAACAAGCAGGCTTTATTGCAGGAGGCTCGCGATAATGTATATCGGTCGGAACAGCTTAAGTCTGCTTTCCTGTCGAATATGAGCCATGAGATCCGTACGCCGCTGAATGGCATTATTGGTTTTGCCAAGTTGATAGCCGGCAATGATGAGTATGATGCTGAAGATTACGAATTGTTTATTAATACCATACAGTCGAATTGCGATTTATTGCTCGCTTTGCTCAGGGATATACTTGATTTGGCATGTATAGATTCTGATAATATGGTATATACTGATGTGGGGTGTAACTTGAACAGCCTTATCAAACAAGTAATGACTACCCAACAAGTTATTTTGCAAAAACCCCTGCGGCTGATTTGCCAATTACCGGAAGAGTCGGTTTGCCTGGTCGTTGATACGCTAAGGTTGAACCAGGTGATCACTAACCTGATCAACAATGCTGTTAAATTTACAAATGAGGGAAGCATAACTGTCGGTTATACTTCTGATGACAAGAATGTCTATATAACAGTTGCTGATACTGGGATAGGAATTTCTCCTGAAGATCAGGCGTTAATATTTGAGCGCTTCTATAAAAAGCATGATGAGATCCAAGGGGCAGGTATAGGACTTAATCTGTGTAAGAATATAGTAGAGCATTATAATGGGGTTTTATCCGTGTCCTCAGAAGTTGGGAAAGGTTCTATATTTTCTGTCATATTGCCTTTGAGAAATATGCAAAGTACTTGCTGACGGAATAAAATGGTATCGTTTTGTACCCGGCACGGGATCACATACAAAAAGGCCATATCACCCGATAACCGATGATATGGTCTCTTTTTTATGCTTTGTATAACCATAGTCTTTGTAGAACTCA
>ERZ856578.1991-NODE-1991-length-35682-cov-5.106502_pt1 | contig 35682 bp, 26 predicted proteins | sample MGYA00514384_ERZ856578 | MGnify/ENA primary metagenome ERZ856578 (study PRJEB29103, sample SAMN06111958) | human gut metagenome | biome: human gut; feature: ankylosing spondylitis patient; material: healthy_person | host: Homo sapiens | place: China:Hangzhou...
TACACCATGAGCGAAGCCGGCGGCGCGACTGACTTTGTGCGGCAGTACACTCTCGCCTCCGGCGGCCCATACTGCGACTGCGGGTATAAAAAGAAGGGCTTCGTGAAAGCTGGGACGGAGGCAGGACGATGAAGGTAACATTACGTGAAGCGGGATAAATGGAGAAGCTCGTATCAGTCAATCGGCAAGTTTATGAGCGAAGTATTTTTCCCGCTATCTTTGACACAACCGCACAGCAGGCTTATATGGAAAATACGGAGGCTTATGAGCAGTTGTTCCTTGATGCGGAAAAATACCGCATCATCCAGCAGGCGCTTGCCGAGCGGCTCTATTGCGAACTGCACGGAGACTCAAAATAACGGAGGTGCAGCATGACAATCACGGGTTAAAAATCCATGCGAACACAACCTGTTATGCTGTTTTTGCCCCAAAATGAAACTATGCGAGCAGAGGTTGTGAGTGTTTTGATTTTTTAATTCCCTTCTAATTCAACGATTATCCCTATAATTTAACGAATACCCCCAGTAGTTCAACGATTACTCGGCTGTTTAACGATTACGACGGTACAGAAAGCCTCAATTCCCATAAAACGCACGAAACCCCGCCGCAGAAACGCTCTGTGACGGGGTTTATTATATGCCTGAACAGCCGAAAAGCCTTATTTCAAGCGGTTTTCGAGCATAGAAAAAGCCACCGTAATTCTATCAAAATTACGGTGGCATTATGGCGGAGGACATGGGACTCGAACCCACGGGGCTGTTACACCTTACTTGATTTCCAATCAAGCTCCTTAGCCACTCGGTCAATCCTCCAAGTTTGTGCCGCTCAGCGACACCTATATTACTATAGCATATCCGGACCGGCTTTGCAAGCAAAATTTCGACAAAGCTGCATTTTTTCTTTCAGGAAAGCCACGTTTTTTTTCACAGTTTTCTGTAGTTTGCTTTTTCAGGCTTTTCACAGCGTTTTTACACTGTACGAGTGAACTACCCATTGTCTAAAGTCAATGGGCTTCCTGCTTCAATTCTCTTTAGACAAAATGCGTCGGCGCGAAAAATTTCATCTCCATGCCTGTATCCAGAACCAGCACATCCTTTGGCATCGTCAAAATACGATAGGTCACAAACAGATCGCCTGCCGCACCGCTGACATTGAAGATCTGGATCGCATACAGATACCACCAGTATTGCTCCGGTATATCTCGCAGCAGCAGGGTCAGTACAATGCCCCATACCACGATCGGCGCCAGCGCAATGATCATGTACGCCGTCCTGCGAAAAAAGAACCGGCTGCTCGCATAGACCATGCCCGCTCGCAGCTCGAAGCCATACTGCGCCGGCACACCGGTGAAGAACTTGATACACATGCCATGCACCCCTTCGTGCAGCAGCAGATACACGACCAGACCGACCAGTGCCGCAATCACCGCAGCTGCAATCTGCAGCGGCGGCATGGAAACCGCTGACCGCAGCGTATGCACCGGCAGCGCGGCCGCTGTCATCGCGCAGATGACAGCAAGCCCACTCCAGGCAATCCGTTTCTGCAACTTCGGATCCTTGCTGAAATCGATGACTTCATAAAGTTCATAGCCCGGCAGTAAAGCCGCATAGGCATATGGGCATTTTTCTCTTTGCTGCTTCATTGCTATTTCAGTGCTTCCAGCACAGCCTCCGGCATCGCTGCCGCATCCACTACGCCGGTGTGGCGAACCGGTTTCTGATCCAAACCCGCAAGCCCATACGGTACCGGCACATCGGTCTCTTTCGCAAGCGCCGCCACATAAGCGAATCCGTCGGCGCAAGGACCGATGCCGATCGCCGAGGCCACACTCTCCGCGAACTTGTATGCGCTTGCCGTCGATGCGATGACCGTCGGCGTTTCATCGCCGCTCCCCTTGCGGTAATCCTCATAGACCTTATAAGCGACCGCCGTATGCGTATCCATCAGGTAATGATTTTCATGCCACATCCTGCCGATGGTCGCGAGCGTTTCCTCCTGCGTGCAATAGCCGCCGTAAAAATCGCCGAGCCCCGCCCGAACCTTTTCATTGACCGCATACACCTTGTCCTTATCCAGCCCGTTCATCCAGTCGCGAATCAATGCACCGTCACGTCCGCTGAGCAGATACAGCAGGCGCTCCAAATTGCTGGAGATCAGAATGTCCATGGACGGAGAATTGGTGCAGTAGAATTTGCGCACCTCGCCGCGGATATCATAAGCGCCCGAACGGATAAAGTCGGTCAGCACCTTATTGTCATTGGACGCGCAGATCAGTTTCGCGATCGGCACACCCATTTCACGCGCAAAATATGCTGCCAGAATATTGCCGAAATTTCCTGTCGGCACGACCACGTTCATCGGCTGCCCGCACGCAAGCACGCCGTCTGCTGCCAGCTTCAGATAGCTATAGACATAATATGCTACCTGCGGCACCAGTCTGCCGATATTGATCGAATTTGCCGAGGAAAGTTTTACATGCCGCGCCGCAAGCTTCGCCGCAAATGCATCATCGCTGAAAATCTTCTTCACGCCGGTCTGCGCATCGTCGAAATTGCCGCGAATCGCAAAAACATGCGTGTTGTCGCCCTCCTGCGTGATCATTTGGTGTTCCTGCACCTGACTGACGCCATCACAGGGATAGAATACGACGATCTCTGTGCCCGGCACATCCGCAAATCCCTCCAGCGCAGCCTTGCCGGTATCGCCGGAGGTCGCCGTCAGAATGCAGATTTTGGAGGTTTCTCCCTCCTTTTTGCACGCGGTCGTCATCAAATATGGCAGAATCGAAAGCGCCATGTCCTTGAAGGCTGCCGTCTTGCCGTGATACAGCTCAAGAAAATGCGCCCCGCCGGCTTCTTTCATCTCCACGATGTCCCGCGCCGTAAACTTTTTGTCATAGGCGCCCGCAATGCAAGCCCCCATTTCTTCTTCTGTAAAATCATCAAAGAAGGTTCCGATGACCGCCTGCGCGACCTCGCGATAGCCGACCGTACCCTTTTTCATTTGATCAGCCATGTCCTCCAATGCAAAAGGCAAAGCCGGGATCTGTACAGGAACATAAAGCCCCTTGTCCTCCGCAATGCCCTGAATGACCGCCTGCGCACCCGTCTTTTTGTGCAGACTGCCCCTTGTGCTTTCATATAACATAAAACAGAACCTCCGTTATAAACTACAAATGATACATACACGCAACCGAAAACAGTTGCGCAGCCTTCACGCAGCAAAGCCGAAACCATGCTGCGCACTTATTTTTTCATAAAGAGCGACCGAAATCATGCCTGTGCTGAGCCTCGCGAGGAACCGCTGAAACTGCCAGCACGCTGAACGCGCGGTTTTGGCTGTGAAATTACGGTGTTTGAGCGCTTGCGCGAGTTCGTAATTTCACCCAAAACCGGTGAAGCACGCTGCTGCAGTTTCCGGCGACGAGCAGGTGAAGTAAGGCAGTGTTTCAGCCGTCTTATGTTTTTGAAAGAAAAATGCAGCAGATTTCCCTTTTTCATAAAGCATGGCTGAAATCATACCTGTGCTGAGCCCGTGAGCCGCCGCTTCCTTTTCCCCACTGCAGCGAAGCTGAAATCATGCTGTCGCTGAGCCCGTGAGGAGTCGCTTCCTTTTTCCCCCTGCAGCGAAGCTGAAATAGCAGCTGCGAGAGCGTGTGAGGAGGCGCTGCAGCGATAAGCGAAACAAATGACAGCTTTGGCTGCGGAATCGCACTGTCTGAGCATCTTTGATGCGAGTTTGCGATTCCACCCAAAGCTGATGCGTGAGCTTCCATCGCTGCCGCCGACGAGAAAGCGAACCGCAGCTGGCTATTTCAGCTTCGCCACCATTTCGCCCGCCTTCACCTGCTGTCCTTCGGACACATAGATTCTCTCTACGGTTCCTGCCGCGGCAGCTAAGATATTCGTTTCCATCTTCATCGCTTCAATGACTGCGATCGGCTGGTTTGCCTCTACCTTTTCGCCCTCCTTGACGAGCACCTTGATGATATTGCCCGGGATATTGGCACCGACCTCAAGCGGATTGCTCTCGTCCGCATACAGTACGGAATTGGAGGAGTTGACAGTGACCGTCTTATCCTTGATCTTGATAATACGGCGGTTGCCGTTGACTTCAAAGATCGCTTCCCGCATACCATCGTTGTCGACCGCTCTGACCTCCTGTAATCTGACAATCAAGACGCGTCCCTCGCCGAGCTTGACTTCACAGGTCTCACCCTCTGCCAAACTGTGGAAGAAGATATCGGAGCCCATGTAGCGGAAAGAGCCCTCCTTGCGGATGGACTTGACGTAATCCTCAAAGACCTTCGGATAGATTGCGTAAGAAATCACTTCACGATCCGTACCCTCTAAGCCCAGCTCCTCCTGTAATTTCTTGCGAATGCCTTCAAAGTCCTCAGGCGGAAGCAGCTCTCCCGGTCTGCAGGTAATCGCCTTTTTGCCCTTTAAGACCACCTTCTGGATATCCTGCGGGAAACCGCCCTCCGGCTGTCCCATCATGCCCTCGAAGTAGGAAACCGTGGAATCCGGGAAGTCGATATTCGCGCCCTTTTCTACGATATTTTCCGGCGTCAGATCGTTCTGCACCATGAAGATCGCCAGATCGCCGACCACCTTGGAGGACGGTGTGACCTTGACGATATCGCCGAGCATCTGATTGACCGCCTTGTACATATCCTTGACTTCCTTGAGCTTGTGACCCAGACCGAAGGATTCCACCTGTGCCTGCAGATTGGAGTACTGACCTCCCGGAATCTCGTATTTATAAATTTCCGCGGATGCGGTCTGCAATTCGGATTCAAAGTCCTTGTAAACCGGACGTACGTCTCTCCAGTATTCACTGATCTTCTGCAGACCGTCGGAATCCAGTCCGGTATCGCGGTCGGAATGCTGCAGCGAAGCCACGATGGAGTTCAGAGCAGGCTGCGAGGTCAGACCGGACATAGAGTTGAACGCCGCATCGACGATGTCAACACCCGCCTGCGCTGCCATGAGTACAGTCGCAACGCCGTTGCCGGACGTATCATGCGTGTGCAGATGAATCGGAATGCCGATTTCCTGTTTGAGTGCACCGACCAGCTTGGATGCTGCCGTTGGCTTGAGCAGACCGGACATATCCTTGATGCCGAGAATGTGCGCGCCGCGCTTTTCGAGCTCTTTCGCCATTCTCACATAGTAGCTCAGCGTATATTTGGTCTTGGACGCGTCCAGAATGTCACCGGTATAGCACAGGCAAGGCTCTGCGATCATGCCCTGGTTGAGCGTCTCGTCGAGCGCCACCTCCATGCCCTGGATCCAGTTCAGCGAGTCAAAGATACGGAACACGTCGATGCCCGCTTTGGCAGACTGCTTGACGAATTCACGAATCACATTATCCGGATAGTTCTTATATCCGACCGCGTTCGCACCGCGCAGCAGCATCTGCAGCAGAAGGTTCGGGCACTTCTCGCGCAGAACCTCCAATCTCTCCCATGGGTCCTCCTTGAGGAAACGATATGCGGTGTCGAAGGTTGCGCCGCCCCACATCTCAAGGGAGAAGAAGTTGCGGCCGTAAACGGAGACCGCCGGTGCGATCTTTTCCATGTCGACGGTTCTCACGCGTGTCGCCATCAAGGACTGCTGTGCGTCACGCATCGTAGTATCGGTCACGAACAATCTCTGCTGCTTGCGTATCCACTGGGTAAAATCCTTGGCGCCCATTTCGTCGAAGAGCTGCTTGGTGCCTCTGCCCTGCAGGTCCTTGAGTTCGCTTGCCTTGAATTTCGGAAATACCGGAACATTGTAGCTTTTCTTCGCGCCCTTGGTTTCGTTGACAAATTTGTTGCCGAGGAATTCAATGACGCGCAGCTCGTTATCCTCTACCTTTGCGATGTCCAAAAGATCCGGCGTATTCGCGATAAATCCGGTATCGCAGTCTCCCGCCGCGAAGGTCGGATGATTGAGCACATTGAGCATGAACGCGATATTCGTCTTGACGCCTTTGATCTCGGTCTCACGCAGCGCGCGGATCGCCTTGCGTCTGGTATCTTCAAAGCTTCTGCTGTACGCGGTCACCTTGAGCAGCAGGGAATCGTAGAACGGCGTGATCATCGAGCCCTGGAAGGCGTTGCCGCCGTCCAGTCTGATGCCGAAACCGCCCGGCGAACGATAGGATTCGATGGTTCCGGTATCCGGCATGAAGTCATTCGCAGGATCCTCGGTCGTGATACGGCACTGGATCGCGTGCCCGGTCACCTGGATCGCGTCCTGCCGCGGGATACCGATTTCCGCGGAAGCCAGATCATAGCCCTCCGCGACTAAGATCTGTGACTGTACGATGTCGATGCCGGTGACCATTTCGGTGACGGTATGCTCTACCTGAATACGCGGGTTCATTTCGATGAAATAGTGCTTGCCTGTGGATGGGTCGAGCAGGAACTCTACGGTACCTGCCGAGCGATAGTCCACCGCCTTTGCAATCTTGATTGCGTCCGCGCAGATGGCTTCGCGCTGTGCGTCAGTCAGGCAAAGCGCAGGCGTAAATTCGATGACCTTCTGGTGCCGTCTCTGGATAGAGCAGTCACGCTCAAAAAGATGCACGATATTGCCCGCCTTGTCGCCCAGAATCTGCACTTCGATGTGTTTCGGGTTCTCAAGGTATTTTTCAATAAAAATATCATCAATGCCGAAAGCCTTGGCTGCTTCGGAACGTGCGGAACGGAACTGCGGCAGCAGCTCTTCCTCTGTTCTGACGATTCTCATGCCGCGTCCGCCGCCGCCGGCTGCCGCCTTGAGCATGACCGGATAGCCGCAGGAATTCGCGAATTCCAATGCTTCTGCCTCTGTTTCGATTGCTTTTTCCACGCCGGGTACGGTCGGTACACCGACAGAGTGCGCCACGAGCTTGGACTGGATTTTGTCACCGAGCGCGTTCATCATATCAGCCGTCGGTCCGATAAACTCGATGCCTTCATCTGCGCATGCCTGCGCAAATTCCGCGTTCTCCGCCAGGAAACCGTATCCCGGATGGATGGCGTCGACACCCTTGGCCTTTGCCAGCGCGATGATCTCATCGATACCCAGATAAGCGCCGACCGGGGTCTTGCCCTTACCGATCTGGTATGCTTCATCCGCTTTCGTTCTGAATAAAGTATTTTTGTCCTCTTCGGAATAGATCGCAACCGTTCGAATCCCGAGCTCCTTGCATGCGCGGAATACACGAATCGCAATCTCTCCTCTGTTTGCCACCAATACTCGTTTGAATTTTTTAATTTCTCCCATTTTCTCTCTCCCTAAAAAATTACTTCACCACATGAACATCCATCTGTGGAAATGGTATTGTGATATTTGCTTCATCAAAAGCGAGTTTGACCTGTTCCTCCAGGTAATACTTTACATCCCAGTATCTGGAGGTCTTGCACCAGACCTTGAAGTCGACCTCGACTGCACTGTCCTTGTGCGCCGCAATGCCGAAGAACGGCTGCGGATCTGGTAATACATCGGTGCAGGATGCTGCGACGGTCATCAGGATGTCTTTGACCTTTGCAAGATCCGCATCGTAGCTGACTCCGAACTTGCAGTCCACACGCCGCGTCGTTTCACGCGTATGATTGACCAGTACGGAGGCTGTGATGGTAGCGTTTGGGATCGAGATCGACTTGTTATCGAAAGTCCTGAGGGTCGTAACCATCAGGTCGATGCTCTGTACGATCCCGGTCACCCCGGCAACCTCTATAACGTCACCCCGGATAAAGGGCTGGTTAACTAAAATAATAATACCGCTCGCGATATTGCCGAGACTGTCCTTCAGCGCCAGCGCGATCGCCGCGCCGCAGGCGCCGAGCACCGTAACCAGCGGCGCCGTCGGTACATGCAGACAGGTCAGCACGACCACAAAGATCAGCAGATACAGTCCGTATTTGATGGTCTTGAGCAGGAATTTATACACCGACTCATCGAGCGAGCTTTTGTCCAGTACCTTGTGGGCTACCCTCAGCACCAGCTTCGTCAAAAGCAGCCCCACGACCAGAACGAGCAGTGCAATCAGAAGATTTTCTCCGTACTGCGCCAGCCTCTCCCATGTTTTTTCCGTAAACATCGCTTCCATTCTCCTTTTGTCTCTCAAACCCTGCCTGTCACGCGGCATACATGTCAAATAATGCAGCCTGTCGGTATCCGCTGTGCAGGCTTTTGCCGCATATCGCGTATGCTATTCCGCATAGGTTCTGCCGCTTCTTCTGCGTTCCAGCTCATGCAGCAGCTTCTTGCGCAGACGGATATCGTCCGGCGTGATCTCGACCAGCTCATCATCATTGATGAATTCCAGCGCTTCTTCGAGCGTAAAGGTTCTCGCCGGAGAAAGCTTGATCGCCTCGTCCGAGCCTGCCGCGCGCATATTGCTGGCTTTTTTCGCCTTGCATGGGTTGACGACCATATCATCGTTGCGGGAATTCATGCCGACGATCATGCCCTCATAGACCTTGGTGCCCGGCTCTACAAACATCTGCACACGCTCGCCGATATTGAACAGCGCATACGGCGTGCAGACACCTTCCTCCTGCGCGATTGCCACACCGTTGACACGCTGCGGGATCTCGCCCTTGTATTCATCAAAGGAGTCAAACCGTCTGACCATCGTGCCCTCGCCGCGCGTATCGTTGATGAATTCGCTGCGGTAGCCGAGCAGCCCTCTGGTCGGCACCAGATATTCGATGCGGGAATAGCCGTTTTCACCGGACATCTGCGTCATGATGCCCTTTCTGATATTTAATTTATTGATCACTGTGCCGGCATATTCGTCCGGAACGGTGATTACCACTTCTTCGATTGGTTCCAGCGGCTTGCCGTTTTCGTCGCGATGCAGGATGACCTCCGGCTTGGAGACCGCCAGCTCGTAGCCCTCTCTGCGCATATTCTCGATGAGAATGGAAAGGTGCAGCTCGCCTCTGCCGGAAACCTTGAAGCAGTCGGTGGAGTCGGTCTCCTCCACGACCATGCCGACATTGACCTCCAGCTCCTTGTTCAATCTTTCGCGGATATGGCGCGAGGTTACATATTTACCGACCTTGCCCGCGAACGGAGACTTGTTGACCATGAAATTCATGGAAAGCGTCGGCTCTTCAATGTGAATCATTTCCATCGGCTCTGGGCTCTGCGGGTCACAGATGGTCTCTCCGATGGAGATATCTGCAATGCCGGAGACGACAACGATATCGCCGCATTCTGCCTGCTGGACCGCCATGCGCTTGAGTCCTCTGTAGACAAAGACCTGATTGACCTTACGCTGCACGATGCTGCCGTCTGCTTTTGCAACTGCCACAGTCTGTCCTTCCTTGATAATGCCTTTGGTGATACGACCGATACCGAGTCTGCCGATGTAGTCGTCATAGGCGAGTGTCGAAACCTGCAGCTGCAGCGGTTCCTCGTTCAGATCCGGATACGGCTTGCAATGCTCGATGATGGTATCAAAGAGCGGCGTCAAATCCAGACCGCCAAAGCCCTGCGGGCTCTTTTTGATCTTGTTGTCGCCCTCGCCGACCAGCACATTCGCGACCTCCTGCGGGTCTTTCACCGCCACGCCCTGCCGCGCGATCCCGTAAAGGATCGGGAAATCCAGCTGTTCATCGCTTGCATCCAAATCCATAAACAGCTCATAGACCTCGTCAACGACCTCGTCGATGCGGGCGTCCTTTTTATCCAGCTTGTTGATGAACAGAATCGGGTTGATGCCCTGCTCCAACGATTTTTTGAGTACGAAGCGCGTCTGCGGCATCGGTCCCTCGCTGGAATCCACCAGCAGAATGACCGTATCGACGGTTTTCATAATGCGCTCTACCTCCGAACTGAAATCCGCGTGGCCCGGCGTATCGACAATGTTGATCTTGACGTCGTTGTGCATGATCGAACAGTTCTTGGAATAAATGGTGATGCCTCTTTCTCTTTCGATGTCATCGCTGTCCATGACGCAGTCCACGACCTCTTCATTCGCCCGGAACACGCCGCTCTGGTTGAGGAACGCATCCACAAGCGTGGATTTGCCCGCGTCAACGTGTGCAATGACGGCAATATTGATGATTTTTTCTTTTTGACTCATGTGTATCCTTCTTTCTATATGCAAAAGGAACGAAATCTCGTTCCGCAGTTTTTTCATTCATGCGCAAAATTCGTTGAAATTTTAACAATCGCAAGAAAAACTAACATTTAATAATTGTACCATAAGATCTGATTGAATTCAACCTCTTGTTGCGTCGCTTTGCAAAAAGATTGTACCTTTTTTACAAAAAAACGCACTTTCGTTTGTATAAAAAACAGAAAACGGAAAGCCAAGGCTCTCCGTCTGTGCGGTTTTCTATTTGATGCTGTACCGCGGCTGGGGCGCTGCGTTTTGCCATATCTCCTGCTGCGGCTGCGGCGCTGCGTTTTGTCATACCTCTGCCGCGGCTGCGACATGCCGCGTTTTGTCATATCTCTGCCGCGCCGCCGTCTGTCATGCACCGGCGCCGCTCTCTGCCGCCTGATTGAGCGGCTCGACTTCAAATTCCGTCCGCGCCAGCTCGCCGTCGTCCGCCCCGCATACCGTCAAAATCGCGGTGAAACGGTTCTCCGGCTTCGCATAGCTGAGCTCGACCGCAGCCTGCAAACCGTAAGGATAGGCACGCTTGCTGAGGATCGGCGTGCCGCCCAGCGTGATTTGTCCGTTTTCATCCGCTGCAAAGTACGAAATTCCCGTACCGTCCGCACCGCCGAAGTTCTGGCTGAAAAACCCGACCCTGCCGTCCGCCTCCACTTGAATCGTTCCCGCATACCGCAGCTCATCAGTGATCAGCGTCGTCAGCGTCGCGCAGAGGATCTGCGCCTCCGACATCGAAACCGATTTGACGTAGGCCTTCGTTCCGATGCGCACGCCAAGCACCAAAAGGCTCGTGACCAGCAGCATCACAAGCACAGCTGACAGCAGCTCAACCAGAGACATTCCCTTTCGATCCGTTAGCCTGTTCGTGACGCTCCCCTCCTCTCCGACCTGTACCAGTAATAGTCATTTTCGCTCTTGTACAGCGTGATGTCCACCTGCTTGGACTCTGCCGAAGCCTCTGCCTCTGTAAAGGTAAGCTGCACAGCTCCGGTCTGCTGCACCGCCGGGTCGCTGTATCGAAAACTGAGCTCTGCGGTCAGCTTGCGCCGGACCTTCTCGTTGATCCGCGCCGCAGCCAGCATGGAGGTCGCCAGCATCGAAATGCAGATGACCGCGATGAGCATGGAAACCAGCGTCTCAATGATGGTCTCCCCCGATTGTCCCTTAAGCTTTTGCATCCTGCCACCCCTTTGTCATGCTCGCCTGCTGCCATACCACCGCGGTGATGCTGTCCGTCACCTCCCAGGTGATACGCGTTCCCTCAGCGGTTTCCTCCGTTATGCTGCCCCTGCTTTCTTCCCTTTGCGTCTTGCTGATCGGTATGCGAAGCTCCATGCGATAGCCCGGCTCCGCCGTATCCGCAAGCGTCAGGCGCACAAGCATTTCATAGCGCCTCTCGCCGTCGCTGCTTTGACAGCTAAGCTGAAACACTGCCTGTACAGGCTGCATCTTCTCCTCTGTGGTTGTAAGACTGAGCTTTGCGTTTCTGAAGAAAACATGTTCACTCGGCGTATCGTTGTGCTGACAAACCGCACGCGATGCCGCAAGCAAGGTGTCCTGCAGGACACTTTCCGGTGTACTTTCTTTCTCCTCTTCTGGTCGCGTGATGTTAGGATTATCCTTGCATGTATAGGTCGTAAGCGTATAGGTATAGCTTTGCTTCGCAAATGCCTGCACAAGCAGATCTGCCGCAGAGGAAACCGTCAGATAAGCCTGCTGTGCGGCGCGGTTGTCCCGCACTTGATGTGCCGCCGATGTCGCGCTCACAAGGATGACCACGCTGACCACCGTTACCACCAGAAGCAGGAACAACGCCATCAGCATGGATGCGCCGCTTTGGCTTTGTACCTTATGTTTGAAGTTTTGCATTCTGATGGACCTCCTCCCTCTGTGTTTATGTGCCGTCCGACTCTGTGCCCGCAGTGCTGCCGCCCTCCGGCGGTTTCGCGGGTTCTGTGCTGCCCTCCGGCGGTACCGCGGGTTCTGTGCCGCCCTCCGGCGGCGCAGGCGGCGCAGGCGTTTCGGTGACATTGATCAAAACGACCGTACGCTCCAAAAATTCCAGTTCCTGCGTCCCAAGGGTCATCCGGTAGCTTGCGGTGATGCTCATGCGCGTATCGCCCGCTTTGATGCCTTTGATCTTTACCCTCCAGACATTCTCATCCTTATCGTAAAGCGGTTTCTCCGCCTGTGCAAGATTCAAGTCATCCACTTCGATCTGCGGCTCGATGTTCGCAGTGAGGTCTTTCCCGCTGGCGGAGGTCGCCTGCAAGGTGACCTCCTGTTCATCGCCGACCGACAGGTCGATCTCGGCAGGGTCCGCAAGCAGGGAAATTTTTGCGGTAAGGTTCAGCAGGACATCTGCGAATGCACCGGTATCTCCCATCGTTGCTCTGAGAATTATGCTGCCTGTCCGCAGCGCGTGCAGGGTCACCGCATAGGCCTTTTCGTCTGTCTTCCATTTTGAGGAAATCACTTCCAAAATGGAAGCGTCCGGCGCAATTGTCTGCCCGTCCTCGTCAATGAAGCTGTAGACAGGCTCCTGTGTGTCTGTCGTCTTTGTACGCTTGAGCTGCAGCGTAAACGCTGCGGTTTTCGTAGCAGCATCATAGGCGTCCAGCAAATCCAAACTCTGCATCGCACCAACCCAGTACAAATCGCCCTTGACCCATCTGCCGTAATGTACACAGACTGTCCGCCCCAGCGTATCCGTCTGCGTCAGCACCGTCGGGAACGGATAGTTCTTGCCCTCGAGTGCGGTATCACTGCCCGCATAGCTGTACTTGCCATCGATGCTCGCACCGTTCTCTGTGGTGGTCACAAAGCTGAATACATCAGCACCCTTGGCATTCAGCCAAGCCCTGACGCCGTCATCGCCTTGGTCGCTGAGCTGCTGATACGTCACATACGGAGATTTTCCTTTATTGTCCAGCCAAATATTTCTACCTTGGTTTACGTCGATATCCCACTTGTTCAGGGGTCTCGTGCCGTTCCAGTAGTCTGCCTCCCGCTTGTTTTTGTAGTCATCGGTACTGCGCACGCTCTCTTCATAGGCATAGCAGTTTTCGATGCGGATTGATGGATTCGTGACCGCCCGAAATTCGGTTTGCTGCATTTCAGCGTTGGACGCGATGGCATGTGAGCTTTGAATCTGATGGTCGCCGGACGCAGGCAGCTCGACATAGGTATAGGAATTTTTCACTAGGACATTGCCGTCAGTCGGTCCGACCAAATTTGCCATGCCGGTGGTGATCATCACAATGCCGCCGGAAATACCGCCGACCCACACACTGGTGTTGTAGCGAAAATTAATACCGTTATTCATCGTGCTGCGGATACTGCCGCCGCAGTACGCGCCGTCGACCGTCGCCCGCAGGTTGCCGACCAGACCGCCGACACGGATGTTTTGAAAGCCTGCATTATAAGTCGCACTCACAACGATGTCATTGACCGCCGTACATTTGGACAGATTCATATTGCTCGCGCCCGCCAGACCGCCGACAGAGCCGCCGCCCCAGCCGTGTTGGCTTCTGGAAACCAAAATTTTGTAACCGGAGACCGTACAATTCTCAATTTGCGCAGCATTGTTATTGCCTCTTGCAGCAAAGCCGACCAGACCACCGACGCAGTACCAGCGATCACTTTCGTCGGTAATCTCGATGACATTGTCCCGCTCGGAATACAGCACGATATTTTGCAGCCGCGCGCCGGCTGTGACGCCGAACAGACCGACCATGTTTACATCTGCGTGAATTTCCAGATTTTTGATTGCATAGGTGCGTCCGTCATAAGAACCGCCGAAATACGCGATATAGGTCTGCCCATTTGGATTATCCCTAGTTGTGTAGAACATACTGCCGATCGGATGGAAAGGCGCCCCATCTTTTCCGCCTTCGTAGTCCAGATCGTGGCTCTGCTCCCAATAATAGTGATAGCCTTGCGTGCTCTGGTCATTCCCGCTGACATAGACGAGATACGGGAAATACGTATTCTGCTCGTCTCCGCGCCAACCATACCAGCTTGACGTTGCCGATACCGCCGTATGCGTATTGTGATTTTTTGCATTCCAGTTGATATATTGCAGCTGCATCGCAGAGCGAATCTGATACGGATTGTCTTTGCTTCCCGGCGGCTGGGTCTGCTTGCCGAAAGGCGCATCGTCTTTCGGTTTCTGTAATCCCTCGTCCGTCACACAGCCGTCATAGCTGAATGCATTCGCAAAGAACGGCGAAAGCGTGAACTGATGCACCGCGCCGCCCATGCTGAGCGTCCACGTTCCGTTTGCCTGGTTTTCCTGTAAATACAGATGGCTGTCTCCGGTTGTTCCGGTTGTGTACAGCTGGAAGGTGTAGCCGTTGATTTGCGCGGCAAGTGCCTTGGACGCTGTTTCATCGACTTTGCCCGGATCTGCAAAGGCATTTCCCCTCTCCAGCGTCGCTGTGGTGCCGTTTTTGTAATAATAGCCGTAGCCGAATGCCTTGACGATGCCGCCGTCATCGTGCGCGCTGCACAAAGAGCTGCCGGAAACACCGGCGTCGCCTTGGATGCCGATATAGCGGAAATGATAGCCTGCGTTCGAGCCGCCGTCCTCATGCTCCCAGTACAGCATGCCCATCGTGCCGAGCTGCGCCTCCGTCACCCAGTTACCATAATGAACCAGCTTGTTATCACGCCGCACGACTGCCGGATACGGGTAGTTTGCAGCGGCGTCCGCATTTGTTTTTTGATGATATGCAGTATGTTCCGCTCCGGCAAAACGACTGCCGAGTTTTGGGGCTAAGCGCTTCAGCTCCTCTCCCGTCACCGTCTGTACGCGGTTGTCCTTGTTCTCCGTATGATATGCCCTTAATTTTTCGATGTAAAAATAGCTGCCGCCGTTCAAATAGTAGCAGCGCTTGACTGTTCCGCCGACCGGCGCGAAGCCGCAGCCCTTGGCAGAACCGGCAGTCACAACTGCGGCGGTGCAATACGCTGTATTGACAAAGCCGAGATTTTCTCCTGCAAAGCCTGCCGTACTGACGCTGCCCTGTCTGGATTCCATGACCTCGATGTCCGCGACCGCATAGCAGGAGGAAATCCCGCCGTTATTCTGTCCGACGAAACCGCCAAGCTTGACGTTCGCGTAGGTTGCGGACAGCTTGATACGCGGTGTCTCCGCCGCACATTCTCGAATCGTGCCGTAATTGCTGCCCACAAGCCCGCCGACACAGGTGGTACTGTTGCGGTAAGTATAAAGCGTGAGCGTGTAGCCCGCAGCCGCACAGTTGCGGATCGTCCTGGAATTTCTGCCTGCCAGCACACCGCCGTAAGCGACTGCCCTGCTGCCCGCGATATTGCTGCCGAAGCCGATATAGCTGTCCTGCCCTCCGGTATATTCGGAGACGATTGCAATATCTCGCAGGATGCCCCGGTTATCCCCGAACATCCCCGTATCATAGGAGTCTTTGCGCTTGTTTACAAAGGAAATCCCGCTGATCGTACAGCCGCTGCCATCGTAGATCGCGTGAAACGCGTAGGTCACGCCCTCTCCGATCGGTTCCTGCTCGCTGACATTGTCAAAGCCGGTATAAGTCGCCCAAGCATAGGCTGCATAATCGATGTCCAGACCCTGCATGTAGACGCTGCGCTTGGTCTTTCCCGCATATTCTTCATAATACCGGCTCAAAGCGTGCAGCTGGCGCGCAGTTCTGATCCGGACGAGCGCTGCCGCCTGACTCGGTTTTTCGGTCGTCATGGTGCAGGCAAAATGTGGATTATAGTAGTAGGTCGTATCGTCTATCACCAATGGCTGATAGAAATCCGCAGGCGCATAGGTCGTATTGACGATTTCTTTGGCAAACGGGAGCAAATAATAGGTTTCTTCCCCTACGGTCAGCTGCACCGCTGCCTCAGGCTGCAAGGTCACGCTTTTCTCGGCTTTGCCGTTTTTTTGACAATATTGCACCGTAACCTCTTTCTCAGGCTTCGTGCGGTAAATGATGCCGTAACCGTCCCCGACTGCTGTTCCCTCCTTGTGCAGCGTGTCCAGATTCGCACCGAAGATGCCGTAGCTCTTGTCTGCCTTGTCTGCATAGACCTCGTAATATACCGGCGTTTCGTCTTGAAAATCCGCTGCCCAGTCACCGTAATGTGCCAGTTTTGCGAGTTTTGGGAAGGAATAGTCCGTCAAACCTTGGTTCATCAAATTATATGCGAACGTATGGTCACCGCCCGTCGTTGCGCTGAAAGCCGCACCTAATTTTTTTACAAAGGTATCCCGCTTGCTGAGCGTTTCGTAGCTGACCGGTTCCCCCACGCCGTCCGATACACCGCCGTCTGCGATGTAGTACAGATTCTTTGCATCGTCGCAGGCAGACACCGCAGCATAAGCCTTGGCATCCGCCGCGTTCGCATATTTGATGACCGCATAGGCATTTTCTATGTGCGCAGCCTCCTGCGGCAGGAAGCCTGCCGCGGTCTTTTGCGCATAGATATAGCCCGCCGCATAGCAGTTCTTAAAGCTACTGTTACCCGCCGCCGCGCCGCCGATCAAGCCGCCGACGTGCTGTCCGTAGAGGTAGCAGTCCGCGTAGGAGCCGCTGATTTCAATGGTATCGTGCGCATAGCCGACCAGACCGCCGACCGTTTCGCTTGTTTGCTGTCCGATGACGGTTGCGGCAAAGCTGTCGCTGATTTTCAGCCCACACGCCGCATAGCCGACCAGACCGCCGACATACTGACTGCCTTTGATCCGCACATCCTCTTCGGTTTTGTCTGTCAAATCTCCTTCTGCCGCGCTCAGATACACGCGGCAGCCCTGCACTGTGGTGTCGCTTTTGCTGCTAATTGTCGCTGCCAAAGCCCCAGCGCGTTCCCCGCCGGTGATCGTAGCGCCGGAGAGCGTGACATCGCACAGACTGTCGCCGTAAAAGGTGTCGAACATGCCTTTCTCTGTCTGCAATCCGTAAATCACACAGCGCACCTGCTCTCCCGCTGCTGTGCCGCTGCCGGAAAGCAGATAGCTGCCGTCATAGTGCATCAGCGACAGGTTATCGATCGGCTTGTAGGTCTTCGCACCGTACAGAGAATACCAGTCCTCATTGTTGTCCGCATCGTCCTCAAAATGCAGATGGCTGCGCTGTACTGCCGTTGTGATCTCCAGTTTCTCTTTGTTAGCGTTAATCCCGGATGCCTCATCCAGATTCTGCAGATGGCGGCCGTAGGTGATCTCCGCCGTTCCGCTCTGCACAGACGCAAAGAGACTGTTGGTGATGACCGGCTCGGCGCTGCCCGCGTCGATCATATCGTTGGCGCTGATGGCACGAAAACAAATGGTGAGGTCACTGCCCGGCACCAGCTCCGGATACGCCTCATGAAACCGCTCGCCTTTTGTCAGTTTATCCAGCGTCAAATCATAGACCCATCGTTTATTTGCGATGACCTGTGATTCCCGCTTTATGGTTTTGGTCACGGAATTGCCAAAGGTATCCGAAACAGTGATTTCAAAGGTTAATTCCCCGCCGTCCGGCGCATAGCAGCTCAAAATCGCGTGCAGACACTCCTCATTGAGTACGCGAATCTCCGGCCCCAAGGTAGCTGTATCCAGCGTGACTACCGCATCGCCGCCGTAGTAGCCGACCGCAGCGCCTGCTTTGAGACGCATCTTTTTGATACGCAGACTGTTAAAAGCCTCCGGCTGATAGTTCATGCTGTTTTCGCTGTAAAAGACTGCGTACACGCTGCCGCTGGCAGGATCAAATTCAATGACCCAGTCGGCATCGCGCAGCGCTTTGTCGATGCGGCTTGTCGGCATCAGCGCCTGTGCGGCGCTGTTCTCCTCCCCAAGCAGCGCCGCACTGACATAGTACAGCGCACCATCCCGATTGCTTTCGGAATCAATCGGCGTGATGACCAAAGACTGGATATCCTCATGTTTTTCCGGATCATACAGATCGCTCCTGCCGCTGGCTGCCAGCTCGGTCAGCCGGTTCTGCGCGACCATGTAGATGGTCTCCGCTTTGCTGTCCAGCTCCTTTTGGCGCAGCTCTTTCTGCATCTGCACAAGCCCGACAGCCGTCACGCCAAAAAGCACAGCGAGAATCGCAACGACCAGCAGGATCTCCGTCATGGTAAATCCCGCCGTCCTGCGATTCTCTCTTGATTTCCGGTTGTTGCTGAAACGCTGTTTACTCATAGGTATGCCTTCCTTTGTCACTTGTCACTGCCGGACAGCCTCAAAAAAAGTGATGCTCAAATAGGTGTGGACGCTCCGTTTATCTGTCGTCCTAGCTTCTTGTATCGTCATATCTTCGATCTGCATCGCATAGCCTGTCGTACAGAGCTTGTCAATCACACGCCTTGCTTTCTGATAATTTGCGGTTTCAAACTCGATCCGCACAGGTCTTGCGGCGATATTGCCCTCAAAGGTGATCTCATCAAAATCCATCGCGTACTCGATCGTGCTGTCCATGATCTGATACAGCTGCGGCAGCAGCACCGCACTGTTGTCATAATCCGGGATCGTGCGTTCGATGCCCGCAGCCTTTGCCTGTGCGATTTCTGTTTCCATCTGTTGCATGCGCACCGCCTGCAGCTGTGCGGTATCCATCTGCAGCTGCTCCTCCTGCGTGAGGCTGCGATAGCTCTCGATCTGATTGTTGATCGGCTCCAGCAGGAGCTTATAGTAGCCCACCGCGATCAGCAGGACCGCGAAGATCAGCAGAAGGACTTTTTCTCGTTTGGTAAGCTCTCTGTTCATGCCTTTGCCTCCTCCGTCTGCAGATAAATGGTATCCGTAAAGTTCAGCACAGATGCCGCACGCTCCTCCTCGGTCTGCGCGAGCTTGAGCTGGACGTCACGCACGATGCCGCGCTGCTTCAGCTTTGCGTTCATTTGCGATATCTGCTTGAGATTCATCCCGCTCATATTGACGACCGCTGTATTTTCGTGCAGGCTGATGGAGACGAGCGTGCCCTTAGTCAGCATCGTTTCTTCGATCAAATCCAAAACAGCCTGTCGGTCAACGATCACCACCGCATCCTCTGCGTCGCCGGAGACGAAATTCATTGCATGCGCCCGGTATGCCAGCAGCACCTCCTCGTAGTCTGCAACGCGCTCCTGCAGCGTCAGATTTTGCTGATGTACGGTCTGATAGGCGCTTTCTGCCCGATCCAGCCGCGCAAGCTGATCATATACACCGACCTTGACCACGAAAGCGACCAGCAGGGCGATCAGACAGACGCCGATGCTGAGGGTTCTTCCGGTATGCTGCGGCAGACCGCAGGTCATCATATTGATGCTTGTCTTGGTCGGATATTTGACGGTCTTGGCTTTGTGCCTAGCGACCGCCTTTGTTTTTGCTGTCTTATCCATATTGCTATCCTCGTCTTACTTCTCTCCGATTGCCAGTCCGTAGCCCTGCAGGAAGTGGTAGGCTTCCTCCGGCTGCTGCAGCGGCGGCATCAGCGCCGCAGCCGGATGCACCTGCATGTGCGTGGCTTCTTCGATTGCGCGCGTCAACGGCGCGATACAGGCGCCGCCGCCGCAAAGGTAGATATCCTCCAGCTGTGCGCTTCGATTGTTGTAATTAAAGAAATTTACAGCCTTTGCCATCTCGACTGCCAGACTGCTGTATAAGCGCTGTGCATCGTCGCTTTCCAGCACCTGATGATAGTTGCTTTCCTTGTAAGTATGCGCCATGTGTACGTCGACCTCCTGCACCGCTGCGATGATCTCGTCCAGCGCCCGCATGCCGATGTCAACATTGCGCACTGTCGCATATTCCCGCTGATGGAAAAGATGCAGGCGCGTGCCGCTGTGTCCGATATCCGCGATACAGCAGTCCTGCCCGATCGCCGGGTCCAGACGCCGGATCAGATTCGTATAGGCGCACTCCTGCGGAATGGCAAGCTTCAGCTTGAAGCCCGCACGTTTGAACATGCTGCGATATGCCTCGATGACCTCCTTGTGTACCGCACAGGCGAGCAGACGCAGCTCGTGCGGCTGGCCCGCTTCGTCCGGAAGCATCTCCAGCACCGCGTAGTCAAAAAGATAATTGCGTTTTTCTTCGGTGAGATAGTCCTTGAACTCGAACGGCAGGTTAAACAGCAGCTGCTGCTCCGTCATCACCGGCACCGTAATCGTACGGACAAAAATCGCGCTTGCCGGCAGGATGACCGCCGCCTCTGCCCTTGGCAGATGATGCGCTTTTGCCTGTGTACGGATAAAATCCGCCATCGCGTCCATCGAGAGGATTTTGCCGTTCTCAACCATATGGTCCGGCAGCTCTGCCGTTACTGCATTTTTGATTTCTGTGCCCGCTGCGAGCACCATCTTGACCGAGGACTCCCCGATATCAAAGCCGATACGCTGTTTTCCCAAAATGTTTTGCCTCTTTCCTTTCTGCACGCGCTGTGCAAGCCTTGTGCTAAGCCAATAAACCGAGATACCACGCCGCAAGCTCGTTTCCAAACAGCAGGGCAAGCCATGCGCCGATGGCGATGGACGGCCCCCAAGGGAAGGTCTTTTCCTCTTTGCCGACTGTCGCCGCCAGCCCCCAGAAAATGCCGATGAGACAGGAGAGCAGCAGGCAGACGATGTTCGCCGCCAGCCCCAGAAACGTGCCGGTCATAAACAAAAGCTTGATATCGCCGCCGCCCATCGCCTCCACACCTTTGATTTTTTCAAAGAGCAGCACAAGGACCAGAATCGTGCCTGCCACCACAAAAGCACCGAGCAGGGCATCCTGCAGCGCGGCAAGCGGTTCCTGCGCAAACAGCAGGCTTCCCATAGAAACGACAATACCGGCCACGATAAATCGGTCCGGAATGATATGCCCCTCCAAATCCGCAAACGCACTGACCATGAGCAGACTCACGAAAATCAGCGCCTTGAGTGCTTGGAGGGAAATATGAAATTTGAAGAAGATGCTGACAAATACGAGCATCGAGACCAGCTCTGCCAGCAGATGTACCCGGGAAAGCTTCGCGCCGCAGTATCGGCATCGGCCCCGGTGCATAGCATAGCTGACGATCGGGATCAGGTCGCCCGCGCCCAGCACATGCTCGCACGCATCGCAGTGCGATCTGCCGCGCAGAACGGACTCGCCGTGTACGACGCGCCACGCCATGCAGTTCAAAAAGCTGCCCATGCACGCGCCCAGTATTGCGGTCACCGCCGCACAGTAAGCCGTCAGAAACGGATCATCAAGATACAGCATGCCCTCTCCTTTTTATGGTTTGGGGTGAGACCGCAACCCGTCGGTCTCACCCGCAATCCAGTGGATAAAATAAAAGATGTTTGCGAAGTTATTTGCCGCCAATGTTTCTTATGTCGTTGCAAGATCTTTGACGGACCAGGTGAAACTTTTCTTTTTCGTAGCATCAGTTTCCTTTTTATGGTTTGGGGTGAGACCACAACCCGTCGGTCTCACCCGCAATCCAGTGGATAAAATAAAAGATGTTTGCGAAATTATTTGCCGCCAATGTTTCTTATGTCGTTTTTACAAGATCTTTGACGGAGCAGGTGAAAATTTTCTTTTTCGTATCTTCAGTTTCTTTTTTTATGGTTTGGGGTGAGACCGCAACCCATCGGTCTCACCCGCAATCCAGTGGATAAAATAAAAGATGTTTGCGAAGTTAGTTGCCGCCAAGTTTTCTTATGACGTTTTTACAAGGTCTTTGATGGACCAAGTGAAAGTGTTCTTTTTCGTAGTATCAGTTTCTTTGGAGTTTTCTAACTTTGTTGCCTTGTAAGTAATTGTGTCGTTCCCCACAGTAAGAAGGTTCTTGGAATTTAAAGTTCCTATTTTATCTTTAATTTGATCTGCCGTTAGCTGTTTGTTGTCCATCATATAATCCATCATCATTTCCGCATACGCTGCCCGGATGTTCGCCACGTCTGCCGCCTCTTTGGACTTGGTCAGTGCACTGTTAAAGGTCGGGATCGCGATCGCCACCAGTACTGCGATGATGGCAACGACAATCAGCATTTCCATGATCGTAAAGCCTTTTTGGTTTCTTTTTTTCATTTTGATTTCTCCTTATTCTTTCTTGCTCTCATGCCGAGAGCCATCTATGCGCGAAGCCTTTCCCGCCGGGGCAAGACTTGGACGGAACGGATTATGATGCTTGCTGCGCGGCTACATCGCGCCGTACATATCGAACATCGGCAGATATACGCCCAGCAGCAGAATAACTGCCACGATCGCGAGCACGATGGTAATGATCGGCTCCAATGCCGAAAGCAATCGCTGGGAACGCAGATCGACCTCGTTGCTGAAATAGTCTCCGACGATCTCCAGCGTCTCCTCCATCGAACCGGAACGCTCGCCGACACCGGTCATCTCGGTCAGCAGCTTTGAAAAATACGGAATCTCCCCCATACATTCCACCATACTCCTGCCCTGCTCTACACCCTCCTTGACCTTGCGCACCGCAAGCCCGAACACGTAATTCGTCGCGACCGAGGCGGTGATATCCAGCGCCCGCGTGATCGGCAGACCCGATGCCAGCATCGTCGACATCGTACTCGCAAACTGCGACGCCGCGTTCAGCGCGTTGAGTCTCCTGAGCGGGGCTTTGGTCAGCTTGTAGCGCCCGATGGCAAGCTTGCCCTGCTCGGTGCGCGAAGCGTAGAGATAGATGCCGCAGGCTGCAAAGAGCAAAATCGCCAGCAGCCACCAGTAGCCGGTCAGTGCCCGGCTGAGCGCGATCATCGCCTTGGTGATGGCAGGCAGCTCGATGTTCAACTCCTCAAAGGTATCGATGAACATCGGCACCGCGACCACCATGATGATGATAAACACGATGATTGCCGTCGCAATGACGATCGCAGGATAGGTCATGGTGCTGATGAGCTTTTGCTTGAGCTTTGCGGATTTATCGTAATACTTGTGCAGCCGCTTGAAACAGATCTCCAGCGCGCCGGACTGTTCGCCCGCCCGCACCGTCTCGATAAAGGTGCGCGGCAGATGCGGCGCGTTTTTTTCAAACGCCGCAGCCATGCTGTAGCCGCCGTCAACGTCCTCTGCCACACGCTTGAGCATCTTCGCGGTCGCCTTGTCCTTAGACTGCGCCGCGATCATTTCCAGACAGCGGACGATGGGCAGACCCGACGCCAGAATGATGGAAAACTGAGAGCACAGCATCGCCAGCTCCTTCTCCTTGATGCGCAGACGTTTCTCCGCGCCGCGTTCGCCGTCGGTATCCTGCACTTCCTCGATACTCGTGACCAGATTGTAGGATTCTCTGAGTTTGGATACCGCTTCAAATTCATCATAGGACTTGATGATCCCGGAAGTCTTGACGCCATCCGCCGAAATGCACTTGTATCTGAAAGTTTTCAACCTCGTTCACCTGTTTCCTTTTGCTTCCATTTGTTTTCTGTGTATATGCGCGCTTGCCCTGATGCAGGCAAGAAAAAAGACGCAATAAGCTATATGAAGTGCACGGTGCAACTGGCTGCCATCTGATCTGTGGAAGGGAAGGTCCTATAGCTTTGCGTCACTGTCTTTCGACAACTTTGCTAAAAGATTCAATTGTTTTTCAGTTGACAGTATACGATGTCTTTCGTCAAATGTCAAGCTTTTTTTGCATTTTTAGCATGACCTTTATCTCACAGGGTTTCGGTTTTGTTCTCCGCGTGCATGCGCAGCAGCGGTCTGCATGCTGATTTTCCCTGCGCGTGCCAGCTCTGTCAAGGCGTGATCCATCAGGATACTGCCCTCCCGGCTGTTCATGGTGATAAAGCTCTCCATCTGCGGTGTCTTGCCCTCGCGGATCAAATTGCGGATCGCCGCGTTGACGACCATCACCTCACAAGCCGCGATCCTGCCGCCGCCCTGCCGTTCTACAAGCTGCTGCGACATCACGACCCGCAGCGTCGCCGCCAGCTGGGTACGAATCTGCCGCTGTCTGCCGTCCGGGAACACGCTGACGATACGATCCACCGCATCTGCCGCCGAATTGGTGTGCAGCGTCGCAAAGACCAGATGCCCGGTCTCTGCCGCCGTCAAGGCAGCCTCAATGGTCGTCAGATCTCGCATTTCGCCGATCAGAATCACGTCCGGGTCCTCACGCAGAATCGCACGCAGACCGTCCGCATAGGACGCGGTATCCTTGCCGATCTCCCGCTGGTTGATGAGACATTGGTCAGACGTATAGATGTATTCGATCGGGTCCTCCAGCGTGATGATATGCCTGCACGCCGTATGGTTGATCCGGTTGAGCACCGCCGCCAGCGTGGTGGACTTACCGGAGCCCGTTTCGCCTGTGATCAGCACCAGTCCGGACGGATAGGTCGGCAGCTGCAGCGCGATCGGCGGCAAATCCAGATCCTCGATCTCCGGAATCACATCATTGAGCAGTCGGATCGCAAAGGAAAGCGCGCCCCCTGCATGAAAAATATTGGCTCTGACTCTGACGCCGCAGTCCGCGGTCAGCGCAAGATCCAGCTCGCCGCTTTCACGAATCGTTTCAAATTGCGCGCCTGCAAGCTCCTGTGCCAACACCTCGCAGTCCTGCGAGGTAGGTACGGTATCGGACAGGGTCTGCATTTTGCCATCGAGCCTGCATTTGATCGGCAGCCCGCAGACGATGTGCAGATCGGACGCGCCTTTCTGCTGTGCCTGTAAGATAAAATCGTTGATATGCAGCATACTAATGTCCCTCCACGGTAGAATTCATCGCCTTGATTGCCTCGTCCGCACCCGTCACGCCTGCCAGCACCAGCTTGCGGCATGCCGCCTGCATGGTCACGAAGCCGTCTGCCAGCGCGGTTTCCTTGATGTGCGCGGCGTTCTCGCCCTCCGCTATCATCTTGCGGAGTTTCTGGTCAAGCATCAGGATTTCAAAGACCGCCTGTCTGCCGCTGTACCCGGTATGATGACATTCCGGACAGCCCTCGCCGCGATAGAACACCGCTTCGCTGTCTGCCTGCATGCCCAAAAGCTGCTGTTCCTCTGCGGTCGGCGTATACGCCTTGCGGCAATGCGGACAGATTTTCCTGACCAGTCTCTGGGAAATCACGCCTTTGAGTGCGCCCGCGATCATGTAGGGCTCCACGCCGATGTCTGCAAGCCGGTCGACCGCGGCCGGCGCATCGTTGGTATGCAGCGTTGAAACGACCAGATGTCCGGTGATTGCCGCGCGGAGTGCGATCTGCGCGGTCTCCGCGTCGCGGATCTCACCGACGCCGATGATGTCCGGGTCCTGCCGGAGGATCGCGGTCAGACCGCTCGCAAAGGTCATGCCCGCCTTTTCGTTGATCTGACACTGGTTGACGCCGTCGATATCGTATTCCACCGGGTCCTCCAGCGTAACCAGATTGACTTCTTCCCGCGCCAACTCCGTCAGCATCGCACACATGGTGGTCGACTTACCGGAGCCGGTCGGTCCGACCAGCAGAATGATCCCGTTGCTGTTCTGCAGCAGCGCCTCGTATTTCTTTTCGTCCTCCGCATCGAGTCCGATGGACGCGCGCGAGACCATCTTTGAGGATTTGTCCAAAAGCCGGATCACGACCTTTTCTCCGTAGGTCGTCGGCATGACTGACATACGCAGATCCAGATTGTGTCCCTTGACGGTCAGCATCGCGTGTCCGTCCTGCGGGATCTGATGCTCGGAGATATTCATGCCGCCCATGACCTTGAGACGGGAAATGACGGTGTTCTGCAGATCCGACGGTACGGTCAGCACCTTGTGCAGCAGTCCGTCGATACGCATACGCACTGCCATTTCGTCCTTTTGCGGTTCCAGATGAATGTCGCTCGCCTGTTCGACAAAGGCGCGCTCAATGATGGAATTGACGAAACGAATCGCCGGCGCCGCATTGGCATCGGCATCCGCGCTCTGCCGCAGCTGCGCCGGAATGATGTCGCTGTCACTCTTGCCCATCTCACGCTTCATATCCTCGATTGCTCTGGCTGTCCCCTCACTGCCGTACAGCGTTTCAATGACCTGCTCGGTCGCCTTTTTGGTCGCGATCATCGGCACGACTTTTTTGCGCGAAATCGCCTTGACCTCTTCCTGCGCGATGAAATCCAGCGGATCGCTCATCGCGATATAGAGCGTATCTCCGACCAGCTTGACCGGAACGATGCAGTGCTTCTTCGCGATATTGCGCGGCACGAACCGCGCCAGCTCCACCGGAACCGTAATCGTACTCAGGTCTATAAAATCAATCCCCAGCTGCATCTGCAGTGCGTCGATGAGTTCTTCGTTTGTGATCATCTTGCTTTCCAGCAAAATATCACCCAATCTGCTTTTGGTTTCTTTTTGTATGGTGAGTGCCTCTTTGAGCTGCTCCTCTTTGAGCACCCCGGCATCTATCAAAAGTTCGCCCAGCCTGATGTGCGCCATCGTTTTTCCTCCATTCAAAGTAGCTGATCAATTTCTTCCAGTACATGCGTCAGCAGCTGCTGCGCCCGCGGGCTGCAGTGCGCTATTTCCCGCTGCGCTTCCTCACTCAGCTGCCTCAGCTTGGCACGTGCCTGTTTCTGCGCGGTGATGTCACGCGCAACGCCCAGCAGGACGCTGCCGCTGACACCCTCCAGGGTGAAAGGCGAATTGCGCATCTGCACCCAAAAGACACTGCCGTCCCGTTTCAGGCAGCGATATTCGCAGGTTGCTGTCTTGCGCTGCGCCAGTACTTCCATGAGATGTGCTTTGACCATTGCGCGGGCATCCGGGTGGATCACATCGTTGATGGAATCCACCTCCTGCCGGAATTGCTCCTGCGTGTAGCCGTACATCTTGTAAAAGGCCTCATTGATGAACAGCATCTCTATAATTTCCTTATCGTGGAACACGATTGCGATCACGCCATCCTGAATATTCTGCAGGATCGCCTGCATCTGCCTCGTCAGATTCTGCTCGGTCTGCTGCGCCATACGCTGCTGCGTGTGATTGGTAATCACTGCATAGAGCAGATAGCGCTCATCTGCCTTTGCGATCACACGCATACGCAGCTGCAGATACTCGGTCCTGCCCGCTGCGGAGACCTCAATATCGCAGCTTTCCTCCCGGCGGTTTTGGATCGCACGTTCCACCGTTTCAAAGAATCGTGCGCGCTCCTGCGGTGCAAGATAGTTGCAGATGCCGCATCTGCCAAGCGGCGTTCCCTCCGGGATAATGCCCCTGAACTGACTGCGGTATTGGTCATTGACCCGCAGCACATCGGTTTCGCCGTTGGCATACTCAAAGACATAAGCGCCGCCGACATAGCTGTTGAACACCAGCGTATCGATGGACTTCGGATTCCAGAACTCCATATTATCAAAGTGTTCTACAAACTTGACATCGTTTCGCACAGCTTCGGTTCGTTCGCTGTCCAGACGCTGTTCATAATCTGCGATTGGCATCGGTTTTGCATAATAATAGCCCTGAATATCGTAGCAGCCGATGGACACCAGATAATCCGCCTGATATTTGTGTTCCACCCCTTCCGCAATGACACCCATATTCAGCCACCTTGCCATGTGCACGACAGACTCGATGATGTTGCCCGCACGCTCTTCGTTTTCGCTGTTTTCAAAGAAACGCATGTCTAGCTTCAAAATCGCCGCAGGCACGTCCTTCAAGGTATTCAGGGAGGAATAGCCGCTGCCGAAATCATCAATCTCTACCGTAAAGCCAAGGCGGACCAGCTCTCTGACCCGTTCCAGAATTTCGTTCTGTGTACCGGAAAATGCCGTTTCTGTGATTTCCAGACGCAGGAGGTCGATCGGGATCTCATATTGCTGCAAGAGACCGCACAGCTTCTCGACCACATCCGCATGCTGCAGATCGCACCGCGAAACGTTCACCGAAAGCGGCAGCATGGTGCGGCCTTCATTCCGCCACCGCTGCAGCAGCATACAGGCACGCTCCCAGACATAGCGATCCATCGGATAGATAAAGCCGTTCTGTTCAAAAATTTCGATAAAATCTGCCGGAGAGATATACTGCCCGTCCTTATTCCAGCGCACCAGCACCTCGCCGCCGATGAGCGCACCGGTCGCATGATTATATTGCGGCTGAATCCAAAGTTCAAATTGCTCCTTTTCGAGTGCATCGTCCATATCAAAGACGATCTGCTGCCTGCGCAGCAGTCTGCTCCGCAGTTCCTCACTGTAAAAGGCGACTTTCTTTTCGTAGCTGCCCCGCACAGACTCCGCCGCGACACGTGCGCGGTAGTAAATGGTAGTGATATCCTCTTGTCTGTCCGCAACGATGTAATTACCAATCCGGATACCGATCTTCTTCTCCATGCATGGCGGGTTGATCGCTTTGTCATAGAATTCCTTGAGCACCGGCTGTCCCACGCAGCTCTGCGGATACAGTATCACAAACTGATCTGCGATGATATGCCCGCAAATCCCGCCGACCTGCTCTGCGCACGCCGCAAGGCATGTCGTGATATGCGTCAGCAGCATATCGCTGGTCTCGCTGCCATACTGCTCATGGATCAGTGTAAAGTTATTGACATTGATGAACGAAAAAATGTAATATCCGTCCTCGTGTGTGCGGATCAGCTCCTTTGCCTGCTTGAAAAAAATCTCCTGTTCTAAATGCAGCATACGATTCCCTGTCATCCTTTCTACTGAGGGAAATCCGGGAAGATCTCACGATACGGTCTTTCGGGCTTTGTAGGCGCTCTTGTCCGTATACATATCCGCATCAGCCTCCTTGAGCAATCGCTCAAATTCCGCTTCGTCATTACAGATGCCCTCTGCGCAGCCGATGCTGACTGTCATATACATGCGATCTTCTTTTTTGATTTCCTCTTCAAATCTATTTTTGAGTTGTGCGTTTAACTGTGCCGCGCTCTCGCTGCTGTCGCGCAGCAGCATCAAAAACTCATCCCCGCCATAGCGGCAAAGGAAGGGTTTGTCGACAAGCTCATGGCAGATCTCGTCCAGAATCGACGCGGTCTGCTTGAGCAGCTGATCTCCGACCATATGACCGTGCTTGTCATTGATGATCTTAAAATCGTTGATATCTACCATAAATACATCCAGCCTGCAGCCTCCGGTCTGTTTATACAGATCATGCAGCAGATTGCCCAACGCCTGCCGATTATAGACACCGGTCAGTGCATCGGTTGACATCACGTAGTTCTGATTCGCCATGCAGATCATGACGATGCCGATCGTCACACCCGCCTGGAAACAGGAAAGTCCGTAGATCAGAACCTGCAGGACGCCCGCGGTCGTCGGCGCGAGGAAAAACAGCAGTAGTGGATAGTACTGTCTGCGCTTGATTTGCAAAGGCTCCAGACTGCACTGATACAGTACGACAACGGTCGCATAGACCAGATAATAGACCAGTGCCCCGGTGTGGAACACCCAGCCCGGACCGCGATGATAGATACCGTCCGCGTCGATCGTAAACAGCAGCTCGCTAACCGGTGTCATCACTGCGCAGACCAAAAACAGCACCAGCGGTCCCAGGCGCAGCACACGATGCAGGATTGTCCATTTCGGTACAAACCACGCGCGTTTCTGCGCGAATTCCGCCCAAAAAAACGCCACCAGCACCAGTGCGACGAGATAGCAAAGATTTGCGGTGATCAGCAAAGCTCTGCTGCCCGCAAAGACATAGCCGCGGAAAACACCTGCCACGATATCCGCTGCACATGCCACCATCGCCCAAAAAATCATGTACAGCACTTCTGTTCTTGCCAAAGTCTCTTTCGGCAGATACTTTTTGAAATTGCGATAAATGATATCTAAAATGATCCAGCAGATCAAGTTGGTTCCTACATAATAAACGATTCGATAGTTCATATATCGTACCCCCCCCCCCACCTAATTTTGAAGAAACGTTTTTTGTGATTGTTTCTGTTTTTGTGCCAGCATAAGAATACCATCAGATGCCCCCATGTGTCAACAAACTTTACCGTTTTTTTCTTATTCCGGAACGATCGCTCAGCGATAGTTCCGCATAACGACAAAACATCTTGCAAAGCGGTGCGCATGGCTGAGCGCCATGCGCGCATAGAAATCTATATTTCGTTATGCGTACTTTTGTGCTTTTGTAGGAAATATCGCAAGCGATATTTCCGGAATAACGACAAAAGCCCCTTGCGAAGCGCCGCGCATGGGTGCGCGCCATGTGCGCATGAAAATCTGTATGTCGTTATGCGTACTTTTGTGCTTTTGTCCCCTTTTTTGTCACATTTTTATCACGCCGCGCTCTGCAGACGCATAAACTGGTATCGTACCTTTGCCAACGGAAGGTAACATTTCATAACGGAAAGGCTGTGTGAATTTTTATGCCCAGAATTTTTTTAAGTCCCTCGACACAGGAATATAATCCCTATGTCACCGGAGGGAATGAGGAGCTTTATGCAAATCTGATTGCAGATGCCATGGAGCCTTACCTCAGAGCCTCCGGCATTGACTTTACTCGCAATGATCCGAACGGCAGCGTCAGTACGTCCGTAGCCGCGTCAAACGCCGGAAACTACGACTTCCATCTGGCGATCCATTCCAACGCCGCGCCCGAGAATCTGGCAGGCATGCTCCAGGGACCGGATGTCTATTACTACCGCGACAGCAGCCGCAGCCGCGCCGCAGCCGAGATCTTCGCCAACAATCTCAAGCTGATCTATCCGAACCCGGAGCTTGTGACCGCCGTACCGACCACGACCCTCGCCGAGCTGCGCCGCACAGCCGCACCGGCTGTACTGGTCGAGGTCGCCTATCATGACAATGTCGATGACGCCAACTGGATCACTTCCAACATTGATCGTATCGCCGAGAATCTGGCGCTCTCCACCGCCGACTACCTCGGCGTGCCGTTTGTAGAGCCGTAGCGCAGGCTTAGGCACCGGGGCTGCCGCGGTCTGCGATGCTGCCGGAAGCGGCAGCATCGCCCGTAAACAAAAAAACGCCGGGAGTGTCCGCAAACGAGCGGTCCCGGCATTTTGTAATGTGCGCGACTGTATTTTGATTTCATTTTCGCATGGTGGAAACGCACCGCGCGTGATTCCGCAGAGCTGCCATTCTTTCCCAAACGAGCGAGCAGCGTACTTTGCTGACATTTTGCATATTTGGTGCAAAATGTCCAAAGTACGGCGAGCGACTTGGTGAAAGGATCAGTTCGAGGACCTAACGAGAGGTGCGTTTCCACCATGCGTACAGCATATTTACGAGGCATCATTTCTGCATGTTACCGCCGTTTGCTCAACTCCTCTTCAAAGCAAAGCCCGTACCAGTGTGCAGGCTGGTATTTCGCAGTATCTTGAATGCTGCGGTCGCAGAAGTCTGCCGCGGCAAGCAGCGCGTTTTTGATATTGCCACCGCTGAGCACCTCGCCGCAAAGCGCCGAGGTGAACACGTCTCCGGTTCCGTGTAGCTGCCGATGCACCATCGGCTTTTCGATTCGCACGATTTCCGTTCCGAGGCGCGCCAGATAGCCAATCTTGTCGCCGCGGCGTACGCTGGTGATGATGACGTTTTCGTTGTGCAGCCCCGCCAGCAACTCTTCATTGCTGACCGCCTCCTCATCCGGTGCATCTCCCAGCAGCAGACGTGCCTCCGTCCGGTTCGGCGTGATGATATCCGCCATTTCGCAGAGCTTGCGCATCTCCGCGGCAAAATCCTCCGAAAAGCAGGAATACAGACTTCCGTTATCGCCCAGCACCGGGTCTGACAGCACGATTGTCTGCGGCCCCGAAAAAGTGCGGATAAACTCCCGCGCAAAGGCAATCTGCTCTTTCGTGCAGAAAAATCCCGTATAAATGCAGTCGAACTGCATGTCCATTTCCTTCCAGTGCGCGGCGATCTGCCGCATATCCTCCGTCATATCCCGCATGACGAAACGGTCAAAGCCGCCTGTATGGGTCGAAAGCACCGCCGTCGGCAGCGGCACTGTTTCGATCCCGTAGGACGAAATGATCGGAATCGAAACCGTCAGTGAACACTTGCCGAAACACGAAAAATCGTTCAAAAGCGCGACGCGCGTCAGGCCGCTCCCGTTAATTGGTACCATGGCTGAATCTCCTTATCGTTCGCAGATGTCCCGCGCCACGAACACACCGCTCGCAGACGCATGGGAAAGGGAATGGGTCACACCGCTGCCGTCACCGATGATATACAGCCCCTTGTGGCTGCATTCCAGGTGCTCATCGAGCTCGACCTCCATGTTATAGAACTTGACCTCCACGCCGTAGAGCAGCGTATCGTCGTTGGCTGTGCCCGGCGCGATCTTATCCAGCGCATGGATCATTTCGATGATACCGTCCAGAATCCTTTTTGGCAGCACCAGACTCAGATCGCCCGGCGTAGCCGCAAGCGTCGGCACGACCATGCTCTTTTCCAGTCGTTTCTCGGTGCTTCTGCGCCCGCGCTCCAGATCACCGAAGCGCTGCACGATGACACCGCCGCCCAGCATGTTGGAAAGTCTGGCGATGCTCTCGCCGTAGCCGTTGCTGTCCTTGAACGGCTCCGAAAAATGCTTGGAGACCAGCAGCGCAAAGTTGGTATTTTCCGTATGATGCGCCGCGTCCTCATAGCTGTGGCCGTTGACTGTCACGATGCCGTTCGTGTTTTCGTTGACTACGATACCGTTCGGATTCATGCAGAACGTCCGCACGTTGTCCTCGAACTGCTTGGTCCGATATACGATCTTGCTCTCGTAGAGCTCATCGGTCAGATGGGAAAAAATCACCGCAGGGAGCTCCACGCGCACGCCGAGATCGACGCGGTTGGACATCGTCTTGATGGTCATTTCCTCACAGATTTTCTCCATCCACTTGCTGCCGCTGCGGCCGACGGAAACGATGCACTTCGCGCAGTGATATTCCTCGTCCTCGGTAAAAATCCGGTAACCGTCCGCATCACTGGCGATGGATTGTACCGGCGTATCGAAATAAAAGTCGACTTGAGATTTGAGTTCGCTGTATAGATTTTCCAGTACCACATAGTTGAGGTCTGTACCCAGGTGCCGCACCGATGCGTCCAGCAGCTTCAGCCCGTTCTGCATGCAGATCTTCTTGTATTTGGTCTGCGTTGTCGAAAAAATCCGCGCACCCTCGCCGCCATGGGTCATGTTGATGGTATCCACATAGTGCATCAGCTCCAGCGCCTGCTGTTTGCCGATATGTTCGTGCAGCGTGCCGCCGAAGTCGTTGGTGATATTGTATTTACCGTCCGAAAACGCGCCTGCGCCGCCGAATCCGCTCATGATCGAGCAGCTTTTGCAGTTGATACAGGCTTTGATCTTCTTGCCGTCGATGGGACATTTGCGCTTTTCGAGGCTGTGACCCGACTCGAATACCGCTGTCTTGAGGCTCGGGTCCAGCTTTTGCAGCTCATAGGCCGCGAAAATACCGCCCGGGCCCGCCCCGATAATGATAATATCGTAATGTTTCATCTATGAAACCTCCTCGTCTTGTTTCTGCCTGCGCCCTTGCCCCCCCTGCAGTGCCGCGCAGTGCCGCGCGCCGAGCAGCGGGTCAAGGCTGTAAATCGCAGCGTATATGCTCATACATAATTAAGTATAGCACACCTTTGCTGCAAAATCCAGTGCTGGTTGAAAACCGACACGCATAAAACCGACACGCATAAAACCGACACACTTGTTTCATTTTTGTCCCGTCGGTCATACGCGCCTGCGGCAGTCAAAAAGACAATGGTTTTCGTTAATCCGCCGAAAATCATTGCCTTTTTCTTTCTATTATATAAGGATATGCGCTACTGTCTTCGTTTATGACTGCTAAATCACATAATTATTCGTGTAGAGCGCCTGCTGCTGTTCGAGCAGGTCCTGCAGCGTAATCTTTTCCAGGTAATCCTCGATTACCTCCTGCAGACCTTTCCACATCGGGAGTGTCGCGCAGAATTCGCTGCGCGTACAGAGTGTGGTATCGCCGTCTAAACAGGCGACCGGCGCGAGTCCGCCTTCCGTCAGCGCGAGAATCTCGCGGACGGTATATGCGCGCGGTTCTCTGGCCAGCCGATAGCCGCCCTGATAACCGCGGTTGGTGCGGAGGAAGCTGGAACGATTCAGAATCGGTACAATCTGCTCCAGATATTTTTTGGATATGTTCTGCCGCTGTGCGATGTCCTTAAGCGCGATGAATCCATCGCCTTGATGCTCCGCCAGGTCGATCATCATGCGCAGCGCATAGCGCCCCTTCGTTGAAATCTTCATCTTCTGTTATTTCCTCCGTTTCTTTATCCGGCTGCGCGGCTGTTTCGCCTCGCTTGTTTTATGTGCCACACTTCTGCCTATCTATCGCCTGTCCGCTGAGGCTTAATCTGCAAACATCGGTGTGGACAGATAGCGTTCACCGGTATCCGGCAGCAGCGCTACGATGACTTTGCCCTTGTTTTCCGGTCTCTTTGCCAGCTCTCTTGCCGCGTGAACTGCTGCGCCGGAAGAGATGCCGACCAGCACGCCGCCTTTTCTTGCGAGTCTTCTGCCCATCGCAAACGCGTCCTCGTTCTCCACCGGAATGATCTCATCGTAGATCTCGGTGTCCAGAGTCTCCGGCACGAAGCCTGCGCCGATGCCCTGGATCTTATGCGGGCCTGCAACGCCCTTGGATAATACCGGAGAACCTGCAGGCTCTACCGCAACGATCTTGACGTTCGGATTTTTGCTCTTCAGATATGCGCCGACACCCGAAAGCGTGCCGCCTGTGCCGACGCCTGCAACGAAGATATCGACTTTACCCTCGGTGTCATCCCAGATCTCCGGTCCGGTGGTCGCAATGTGCGCTTTCGGGTTGGACGGATTGGTGAACTGGCTCGGAATGAAGCTGCCCGGCGTCTGCAGCGCCAACTCCTCTGCCTTGGCAATCGCGCCCTTCATGCCCTGCGCGCCGTCCGTCAGCACCAGCTCTGCGCCGTATGCCTTGAGCAGGTTGCGGCGCTCGACGCTCATCGTCTCCGGCATGGTGAGGATCATCTTGTAACCTCTGGAGGCTGCTACGGATGCCAGTCCGATACCGGTATTGCCGCTGGTCGGTTCAATGATGACTGCGCCCGGCTTGAGCACGCCCGCTGCCTCCGCATCGTCTATCATCCTCTTGGCAATCCTGTCCTTGACGCTGCCCGCCGGGTTGAAGTACTCCAGCTTGCCGAGGACGGTTGCCTCCGGTGCTTCGTCATCCATGTATGCGTTTAACTGTAAAAGCGGTGTGCCGCCGACTAAGTCTGTAATTCTTTCATATGTTCTCATGGTTCTGATCTCCTTTTCGTCATTCTCTTTCTGTCTATCATTCTATATGGATCTTATATACCGGCAGACTCCGCCTGTATCGCAGGAGATACCTCTGCCCGGCTGTTTTCCCTGTTTATTTGCTGCAGCCCCTGCGGCAACATCGAAATCCGCTGTAGTAGAGCTGCATCCTGCTGCCGTTCCTGTTTGTGCTCATGTCGGTTGCTCCCTTTTCTTAAAACCTATATGTTTTATAGGCTTATAGTAGCACTTATTGCCTACTTTGTCAATCGGTTTTTGCATATTTTGAAATTTCCTGCATATAGAAAGCAGGCAAGCTGCAGATAAAGGGATTTACCGCGGCTTGCCCATACGTTCTAAAGCTTTTCAATTTCGGCAGCGGAGAGCCCGGTCGCCTCCGCGATCTGCTCCTTCGTCAGATTGA